>Ga0214921_10001795_pt1 | contig 35913 bp, 30 predicted proteins | sample LL1505_MetaG_FD_177992 | JGI IMG/M metagenome (GOLD analysis project Ga0214921, IMG submission 177992) | Freshwater microbial communities from Lake Lanier, Atlanta, Georgia, United States - LL-1505 | ecosystem: Environmental > Aquatic > Freshwater > Lake | place: USA: Georgia | collected... | reverse complement strand
GCGTTCTCAACGTTCCGTGTGAACGCGGTGAGTAACATCCCGGAATCAGTTGTCGTATATGGTGATGAATCGGTGTAAACGTGCTGCTTTACTATTCTAAAGCGTAGACCTAATTGCCTATTATAGATCGCCTCAGTCGCGTTTATTAAGCTCGCGATGACGGCATTACTCTGGTCGCCATATTTTTGATACCACTCGGGATCCGCGTCTGTGCTGATGGTTACAACTCGTGCCAGCTCTTTGGGAATCGGAGTCTCTTCGCCGACTATCGGCGGAACGATCTCGGATTCCTCGCCTACCCCTTGAGAGCTAACCACGCTCTCGCTAAGTGGCGCGCTATCATCAGCCGCTCCACAAGCCCCGCGACGAGCGGCGGACTTCGGAATGCTCGAGACCTTTGCCTTCACAACAATCGAACCATCAAGAGTCATGCGGATTGTATATACGCGCTGCCATGTTTTCCGGCTCCCTTTGGCTCTGCCTGGAAAGGACACCTTTAGCTCCTTGCCGATAATTGATGCTGCGGATGGATAGATTCGATTACCCGAGCTCTGCCAAGCGCCGCCGCTAGCTATTTTTCCTTGCAGTAAAACCGGAGCAAGCTCATCACTAGCCTCACGACCCGATCTACGCATCGATGCGCTCCATGTCTTGTTGCGCCTCACATTGTAACGCGCGTCGACGAAGCCAACCCCGCGCACTCGCCCCTGAAGCCTCACTGTTGGGATGACATCGAGATCACTGGAGGATCCCTTTTGAGTCGCTATCTGATAGACCTGATTTAGTTCGAAGTTAGCGCGGTAGGGAGAAGGCTCTGGTGACCCAACCGCGAACGCGGAGAGAGGAAACAAGATAGCGCCGAAAGCCGCTAACCACCTCCTGGCAGTGTAGGGACTCTTCATACAACCTCATCTTTAAAACATCAGAGGGGTTCCTTCCCCTCTTTAAACCAAACGCTAAGGCGTTCTCCCTTTCGATGCGGGTATGGCGATTAGGTCGCAGTTTTTATGCGGTAGGGCTAAAAATTATTTACACTCATTGTGTTGCCCCAAAACACCCGTGAAAACAGGGGGTTTTTATTAATAGATTGACCGTATTAGCGAGCAGTAATTTTGTTGAATCGTTTGATGTTGGCGCAGCATCGCCTGCAGAATTTTAGACAGTCGTTATAGAAGTGATAAAAATAATCCAATGTTGAACACGCTGCGTTTGGCGTGGTATCACATCGGTATCTACAAAGGATCCACGCAATGAACCACAAGCAAAAATTACGTCATGCCAGTTGGCTAGGCAGAATAGTTTTGAGCGCTCTCATTTGCTCACTGAGTGCCTGTGCGCGAGTGATCCCATCTGGACCATCCGCCGCTTTCCGCGAGATCTCAGCCCCGCCTCTAAACGATGACCTCGCTCTCTCTGGGTTGAGCGACGCCATCAACGCGGAGCTAGCATACCTCAAGAAAACATCTCAGAAAGAGATGGTTTTTGGCTCGATATCGCTACCTCGATCCAGATATGCCGTGGCGCTTGAGAAACTAGCATCTGTTCTCGATAAGCCCATCAGTCCCTCTGAGAAGCTTAAATACATATCGGAGAACTTTCGTTTCTTTGAATTTTTCGGCGGTGACTCCTGGGGCGAGGTCCTTGTTACTAGCTACTTTGAGCCTGTAATACCGGGCAGCAAGCATAGGACGAAGAGCTTCTCGCGAGCCTTACTAGCTAAACCTGATGACCTGCTTACTGTCCCGTTAGCTAACTTCTCTGTGAGGTTTAAAGATGAGAAACCTTTGAAAGCTAGGCGTGAAAGCGACAAAGTTGTTCCATATTTCACGCGTGCGGAGATCGATGGAGAAAACAAGTTAGACGGAAGAGGCCTAGAGTTGGTTTGGGTTGACCCGATCGATGCTTTCTTTCTCCACATTCAAGGATCTGGAACTGTAAGGCATAGTGATGGAGCAGAGGAGCACATAGTTTATGCCGACAAAAATGGGCACAGATATGAAGCTATCGGTAAATTTCTTAAGGCTCAGATCGCTCCCAAGCCAGTAACCACCGACAGCATAGAAGAGCTGCTGCGCAAGATGTCACCATCAGAGCGGGATAGCATCCTTTTTAAAAACCCTAGTTACGTGTTCTTTAGCAAATCTAAGGACAGGGCTATTACATCTCTTGGAGTTCCAGCGACCCCAGGCAGAACAATCGCCACCGATCCGCGTTTTGCGCCGAAGGGGGCGTTAGCGTTTATCGAGTTCTCAAAACCAAAATTTAATAAAGATCACAATGGAGCAACTTCAAGCCCGGAATTTATTCCAGCTTCCAGGTTTGTTGTTGATCAAGATACAGGTGGCGCGATTACCGGCACAAATAGAGTGGATCTTTTCTGGGGCAGAGGTGACGAGGCAAAGCGGCATGCGGGCGTAATGCAGCACCGAGCTCGGCTAGTTTATCTGGTACCTAACTAAACGGCGCGAATGCGCCGTTTCTAACAAAACATCGCGATAGCGAGGTTTTGCTGCCTTATCCTAATCCTGCTCCTCCAACACCTCATCTCCCGGCACTATAGCTGGCGCGCCGCCCCTTGGAGCTACAGGATTCGCATTAATAACCTGCGGAGCTTGCGCGGCTGGCGCTTCCACATACGGCACATCAGGCCCTGACGGAACCTCTTTAGCAATGTCTCTAACAAGATCCCTCGTCTCTCCCGTAACCTCGCTTGCCGCCGGTACTGCCTTGGCCTGCGCCTCCAACATACTCTGTTGCTGAGCGATGATGGCGTTAGTCGGCCTAAACGATCGAACACGGCCGTTCTTGAATACAACCTTCGCTCCATCTTTGTAGTACCAGATAGTTTGCTTTAGAACCCCCTCTTCCACCTTATCTTCTGGCTCTCCCCAAAGAGTAAGTACATCGCCGAAAGATGCTGCTGCTGGAATACGCTTACTCAGATCGCCCGCAGAGGCTTCTGCCGCTAAAACAAGGGCGCACATCGAGAGAAGACAACAAAGGTTTCTGTATCTCATAGGGCAATCTCAAAGAATTATTATTCCCTAACTATTTCCTAGAGCTCTGGACTTGGCAACGGATAATCCTCTGCCGGAAGAGATATCGAAAATCGACTCCCCTTGCCGACATCACTTTCAACTGAGACATCCCCTCCATGAACATGTGCGATGTGCTTAACAATCGCCAATCCCAAACCAGTTCCACCAAGTTGCCTACTCCTTCCTTGGTCGATTCGGTAGAATCTCTCAAATACTCGGGCTAGATGCGCTGGCTCAATGCCAGGCCCCTGATCAACCACAACTACCTGAACGAATCTCCCCTCTAATCGTGCCTCAACACGGACAATTCTATTATTGTCTGAGTACTTAATCGCGTTATCGATCAGGTTAACCAACGCCTGCTGAATTAAGCTCGGATTAACTCTTACCTTAACGTGAGAATTAATCAGTACTTCAAGCCTCATCTCCTTAGCCTCCGCCCGATGAGAGCAATCGTCAACTGCGACCTGAACTAGGTCCCGGATATCACGAGATTCAAGGTCAATCTTGGCCCCCTCTCCACCCGCTTCTAGCCTGGCTAACGTCAAAAGATCGTTAAAGATCGAATTTAATCTCTCGGCCTGTCTGGCGATAATCGCCAGGAATCGATCCAGCGATTCAGGCTCGTCCTTGGCTCCATCTATTAAGGTCTCCACAAAGCCTTTGATTGAGGTGACTGGCGTCCTCAGCTCATGCGATACGTTCGCTACAAAATCACGCCTAACTGCCTCCAGTTGGTGAATCCTTGTCACGTCGTAAAAAACGAAGAGAACTCCCGGCGCGACCTCATCTCTGGCTAGTAATGGAGCGGAACGCAGCTCTAAGATCCGCTCCACGCGGCCTATTACTGTAATCGTGACCGGCTCGAGCTTTGATTGAGAGAGAGCTGCGTCAATAAAATTACAGATCCGAGTGTCCTCAATTACATCGCCGTATGGTTGTCCCTCCACGTTAAGCGTCGTAATATCTAAAAAATTAAGGGCTGCCCGGTTAATCATCCGAACATGTCCCTCCTGGTCAATAACCAGAACCCCTTCAATCATACTTCCCAGGATCGCCTCTTGCTCCTCCGCGACGCTAGATAGCGCACGCATCCGGCCATCCAGCGCGTTAGCCATCTGGTTCAATTCGCTATAAAGAGGAGTCAATTGCGGAGACCTGTTCGGATAGAGCCTGGCTTTTAGGTCCCCTTCTCGCACAGAACGCGCTAGCCTCCTAATCCGCTCGAAAGCACCATCTACAACCGAAAACGCGTAGACTCCTCCCAGGAGTATAACCATTACTGCCCAACCAGTGGCCAACTCAAGCAGAACTCTTTCATCGCAATATATCCATGCGATAACAGCCAGTGGCAAAAGCGCAGCGAACGCTACAAGCGTTCCGAGAAATGTCATCGAACGGGGAAGCGTAATCCGTTTCATAGGCGCTGCTGGCAACGTGTTGGGCTATCTACTAGCTTTTGAAACGATACCCCACCCCCCTTACGGTCTCAATGCACTGGCCGTACTCAAGGAGTTTTTTTCTTAGCCCTACAACCTGCACGTCAACAGAGCGATCGGTTACTGGGTAATCATCCCCATGCACCCCGTCTACTATCTGGTCTCTAGTAAAAACAACCCCTGGTTGCCTCAAGAGAAAATAAAGCAACTTAAATTCGGTGTTAGTTAGCTCAATACGTTCATTGCCGATCGCCACCTCGCGACGCTGAGGATTAACTAAAAGCTGCTCATGTCGCAGTATTGCTTGAGGATCAGACTCGCCAGCCTGACTGCGGCGGAGAACTGTCTTAACCCTTGCAACCAGCACCTTGGGGCTAAATGGCTTGGATACATAATCTTCAGCGCCCAATTCCAGACCAGATACCACATCCGGCTCCTCCCCTCGCGCTGTAACCATCATTATCGGTATGTCCTTAGTTTTTGGTTCCTCCTTGAGTTGACGGCATACTTCCAATCCGTCGATACCTGGAAGCATTAAATCAAGAACAATTAGGTCGGGCATCGAATTCATCACGAGCTCCAGTCCCTCCTCCCCAGAATTAGCCGCGAGAACTCGATACCCCTCCTTATCAAGGTTGTAACGAATAAGTTCGCGGATATCTTCCTCGTCTTCGATGACAACTATAAGCTGGCTCATAAATACTCCCTTCTAGGCTAACCCGTCATACAATTTCGTCGAGATTTTTAGAACTAGAAAGCAGTCTTCTCACAAAAAGCTAACAATTCGGACGGATAAATCCCCCCTTTTTAACCCTCCTCACCTATGACTAACATGCTAATCGGATTAAAATTTTACACGGAGTCTTTTATGACCACTAAGATAGAGTGTTTTCAAGAGATCGCTAACGCCCCTAAAGCCGTCGGCCCATACTCACCTGCAGTCAAAGTAGGAAATATGTATTTTCTCTCGGGCCAAGTTGGTCTTAACCCAGCGACCGGCACTCTCATTGGAACAGACATTAAATCACAAACAGAGCAGGCACTGGCAAACCTGAATGCCGTCTTAAGCGGCCTCGGCCTCAGTTTTAAAAATGTCGCAAAATCAAAGATCTTTCTGACCGATATGGCTAATTTTCAAACAGTGAATGGCATCTATTCAGCCGCGTTTGGAGATCACAAGCCGGCTCGCTCAACTATACAGGTCAGCGCTCTACCGCTTGGAGCGATCGTTGAAATCGAGATGACCGCTGTTTCTTAAATTTTCTGGGCATGTAGCGCGCGCCGCCTAACTCCTGCGACGCGCGCTTCACTGCTTTTCGAAAACTACCGGGAACCAAAACCGAAAACTTCTCGGCTCTTTATAACCACGGCCATCAACACGAACGGGTAGACACTGCTCAAACCTCGAGCACCTCGTTCACATGACTGGCTGATTTATTTCCTATAGCTGACATGGATCACCTCCTTTTGAACGACAGGCCTCATCCCTATAGGTGGGATGAGTCACCTCTCATAGGCGACCTAAACTTGATTGCTTCCGACCGGAAGCAACCGCGATCATGTAATAATAATGGGGCCAAAAATGCGTTTTTCGCAAGGGGGAAATTTGTCGTCACTGCTACTTTGCCTTTAGGCATCAGATGAACTATCTTCGCCGCACATGGAAAACTCACGCCGTGAAATCCCCGCAAATGACAAAGGATATGTAGTATCCGACCTGCACATATTTGGCTGCGCCTCTCTCTGGAAGAGATACGAAGCGGATTTTTATCGCGCCGTAGATAAACACTCGATCGTTGTGTTTAACGGCGACACCTTTGATTTTAAACGCTCGAAATTTAGCTCATCAAGCGAGACAAGCACACATGCGATCTCTTGGCTAAAAGATCTCTGCCAATCGCATCCATCAAAGAAGTTTTACTACTTGCTTGGGAATCATGACAGTCAGCGCGAGTTCACCACCGCTCTTACCCAAGCTGCGTCAACGATTAGCAACCTAAGTGTTGAGATCGACACGCTGCGAATCGGCGCGTCGATATTTCTTCACGGCGATGCCATAGACCTACCAATCGGCGCGACCGACCTCAAACTAGTCAGAGAGAGTTACTACTCTTGCGAACCAAACTTCTCTAGCTGCGCATTCGCTGAAGTAGTAACGCGCCTTAGGATTAATCTACTCGAATATCTGAAGCACTCTAAAAAAAGCCTCGCGACGAAACTATTAGAGTATCTTAACAACACTCGGCCTGATCTACTTGAAGGCGCGAAGGATATATTCTTTGGCCATACCCATGTACCCTTTTCCGACTTCGAACATCAGGGGCTCCTTTTTCACAATACTGGATCTTTAATTCGGGGACTCGGCTGGAACCCGAGAGAATTCGCGCTGATCTAGGGAAGAGCCCCCTGCCCTACTCAACCACCATCACTAACCCCTTTAGGTATTCCCCCTCAGGATGGAACACGCTCGATGGGTGACACGGGGCTTGCTGTAATACGTCTATAATTCTAACGAATCGTCCGGCGTTTACCGCGGCGCGCATTACGGAATCACGAAAAACCTCCCTTGAGATAAGCTGCGAACATGAAAAAGAGAAGAGTACACCTCCCGGCTTAATCTTTTTAAGTGCCAGTGTATTAATCGTCTCATATCCACGAAGCGCTCTCTGAATCGCCCGCTGATGTTTAGCAAAGGCTGGCGGATCTAGAACTATCAGATCAAATGTATCAGGTATCTGCGTGAGATAATTAAAGCAATCAGCGACCTCGGCGTGATGCTGCTTCCCGGCGAAATTCGCGACTACATTCTGGCGGCAGAGATCAATCGCCGCTTTCGAAGTATCGACTGAAACCACAGACTCAGCGCCACCGGCGAAGGCATAAACTGAGAAGGCTCCGGTATAACAGAAGGCGTTTAGAACGTTTTTACCGGCAGAAAGCTCTTTTAGCCTCAAACGATTAGCTCGCTGATCCAGAAAGAAACCCGTTTTTTGGCCTCCTGTCACATCTGCCATGAACCTCAGGCCGTTCTCTGAAAATGTAACGACTTTTGCTGGTTCAGGGACCGTAACATCCGGAGATGCATCTGCACTATCATTGTCCCGATCTGTATTTTCCCGGTCTGAATCCCCCTCAATCTGCGCCTCTACACGTCGAAAAACTACATCACTGACACCGAGTCCCTCAACTCTACGCAGATAATCGCCAATTAGGTCCTTAAGCCTCCACATCCCCGCGGAATGACACTGTATCACTGCGACATCGCCGTAGAGGTCCACCACTAATCCAGGGAGACCGTCTCCCTCCGCGTGAACCACTCGGAAGCCATTCGTAAGAGGATTCCCCAGTAGTCCAAGCGAGCGTCGCAAGTTAACCGCGGAGGCGAGCCTCTCCTGAATCAACGCCGACTCCTCTTTTACGGAGCCAAACGACAACATGCGGATCGCTATACCCTTCGTCCCCCAGTGACCACACCCCAAAACCTCGCCACCTTTAGAACGCACCTCAACGAAGCAACCTCTCTGCAAGGTTCCCTGGCGATCGGCGACCGCACCTGAAAATATCCAAGGATGACGTCTGCGAACCGCGACATCACGCCCCTGTTTGAGAACTACTACTGGATTTTGAGATTTATTATTCATACCGAACTAGCACGTCATGCTAGTCCGGCCTGTGGGGTTTAGCAAATATAATATTTATTACCTGACCGCTGTTTGCCGATGCCCGTAATACGCTCTTCCGGCTATCGTAAGATGGCTCTTGAGATCTTTAACCCCTTCCACCATCAAAGTGGTCGACAGCAACTCATCTACCTCGCGGTGGTTTCTTAGATCACCAGCCAAGTGCGCCGTGCCATCCTTCACCTCAACCTGAACTTTTTTAGCGACGCTTGGATAATCACGCGCCAGCGCCATCCTTACGCGCTCGGCTATCTGCTCATCACTAAGAGTTGGACGAATGCGTAGCTCATCACTCACGCGCTTCGATGCAGCGGAGCTAGCAACTGACACGATCCGCTGACGAGTCTTTTCGGAGTCCACATCTCCCTCTAAAAGAAGGGAATCATCGAGATCTGTCACCCGAATTGAATATCGAGCGTCCCTAACCTGCTTCTTAACCTCTCGCAATACGTTATCGACGGTCCGGCTTTGTCTCTGTGACTCAAGAGGCCGCGGCTCGCTTCCAGCTCCGGGATTGGCCTCCACTCGAGCCGTTAAAGGAAGCATAACCCCCACTAACAACGCCCCTAGAACCAACTGTCGCCTAAATTTTATCTTCATAACCCCTCGCTTTTAGAGTGTTTTCTTAGTCAGATACCAGGTTTATCGAGGCTTTAGCCATGAGCACCCTCAGCGCGCCGCGACGAGATGAGTATCCTCTATTGTCAGGCTCTAACGCCCGGATTTTTTCTATTTTAATCGGCTTCCGTGTAGCTCAACAAATGAAAAACACTTATACTAGGGTGTCATTCAAAAACAGGCTTAGGTGTCAGGCATATGGAAGCTCATCCAACTAAATATATCTTTGTTACAGGCGGCGTTGTCTCCTCTATCGGCAAGGGACTTACGGCAGCATGTATCGGAGCCCTGCTCGAGGCCCGTGGACTAAAGGTTACCGCGGTCAAACTTGATCCATACATCAACGTCGATCCGGGTACGATGAGCCCATTCCAACACGGAGAAGTTTTCGTTACTGACGACGGAGCTGAGACCGATCTAGATCTAGGTCACTATGAGCGGTTCATGGGATCAAAGATGTCGAAGCTAAACAACTTCACATCAGGCAAGGTTTACGAGACAGTCATAGCTAACGAGCGTCGTGGAGATTACCTAGGCGGAACAGTCCAGGTGATCCCTCACATCACCGATGAGATTAAGCGCAGAATTAAACTCGCCGCAAAAAATTACGACATCTGCTTAGTTGAGGTTGGCGGTACTGTAGGTGACATAGAGAGCCTTCCATTCCTAGAGGCGATTAGGCAGATGCGCGCCGATGTCGGCGCCCAAAACACTCTTTATATCCACGTAACCTTAGTTCCTCATATCGCCACTGCTCACGAATTTAAAACGAAACCAACCCAGCACTCAATTAAAGAGGTAACAGGTTTCGGAATCGTTCCTAGTATCATCATCTGTCGCTCGAATCAGAAGCTTGATGAGAAGATTAAAAATAAGATTAGCCTCTTCTGCAACGTCAGCCCTAACTGCGTTATTAACGCGCCTGACGTACGTACGATCTACGAACTACCTCTAGTTCTGCACAATGAGGGGCTAGACCAGCGGATCGCGGAACTTCTTCACATCTGGACCGGAGCTCCAAAGCTTGATCCATGGATTAAGATTGCTCAATCGCTCTGTAATCCAGACCGCAACTCGGTGACGATTGCGATGGTTGGAAAGTATGTAGATCTCACTGAAAGCTATAAGAGCTTGAGCGAGGCTTTGATTCATAGCGGAGTAGCGAACGACTGCCGTGTAGACATAGTTTACGTCGATAGCGAGGGAATTGAGAAGATTGGCGTTGAGCAGAGCATTAAGGACGCCAACAATGGTCAGATGGTTGATGCCATATTGATTCCTGGGGGCTTCGGCGTTCGTGGAAGCGAGGGCAAGATAGCCGCGGCTAATTTCGCGCGTTTAAATAAGATACCCTACTTTGGTATCTGCTTGGGATTACAGATAGCTACGATTGAGTACGCTCGCAATGTGGCCAAATTACCAAATGCTACGAGCGCGGAGTTTGACGAACGATCATCGTGCGCCGTAATCGACATCATGAAGAGCCAGAAAGAGGTCCAACTCAAGGGAGGCTCCATGCGCCTTGGCGCCTATCCGTGCGTTCTTAAGGAAGGTACGAAGGTTCGCGAAATATACGGCAAGCCTGAGATTAGCGAGCGTCACCGTCACCGTTTCGAAGTTAACAACGAGTATCGCAGCGCCCTTGAGAAGGCGGGACTTGTATTCTCCGGAACCTCTCCAGACAACTTCCTAGCAGAGATAATTGAGTTGAAGGATCATCCTTGGTTTGTTGGCGTGCAGTTTCACCCAGAGTTCCAATCAACACCAAAGAACCCGCATCCTCTTTTCTCTAGCTTTGTAGCGGCTGCTAAGGCGCGCAAAAGCCAGACTACTAGCGATTCAAAGGCGGATAGGAAGCTCACCCCAACCAATCTAGATTCGGCAGCTAACCGCCCTAGCGCCAAGACCGAACAGGTAGCTATCGGATAAATGACGTGACCGTAGAGATCTCTAGTCAAGTAAAGGTAGGTCCTGGGGAGAAGCTGCTAGTGATCGCTGGCCCATGCCAGATAGAATCGCTAGATCACTGTCTGATGATAGGTGACGCACTTATTAAGGCTACCGGCTCACTTCCGGTTTCTCTCGTTTTTAAATCGTCTTTTGATAAGGCCAACCGCACTAGCGCATCTAGCGCGCGCGGAGTCGGCATGGACGAAGGTCTGAAAATTCTTCAGCAGGTCAGAGAAAAGCTAGGAGTCCCTGTTTTGACCGATGTTCACTCAGAGGATCAGGCAATCACAGTCGGAAAAGTAGTCGATGTGCTCCAGATCCCCGCCTTCCTGTGCAGACAGACGGACCTGCTACTAGCGGCTGGTCGCACAGGACGAACAGTCCACGTAAAAAAGGGCCAGTTTCTTCACCCGTCTGATATGAAATTTGTCGCTGAGAAGATCGCCTCTACCGGCAACAAGAAGATCCTTCTGTGCGAGCGCGGAACTTCATTTGGATATCGAGATCTAGTGATGGACCCCCGCAGCCTGATTATGATGCGAGAGACCGGTTATCCAGTTGTGTTTGACGCTACCCACTCAGTGCAGCAGCTTGGTGGAGGAAGTGGCTCATCAGGAGGTTCCCGCCAATACGTTCAAGCGCTGGCTCGTGCGGCCGTCGCTGTTGGAGTTGATGGAGTTTTTGTTGAGTGTCACCAAGACCCAGATCACGCTCCTTCAGATGGCCCGTGCATGCTTCCCCTGCCCCAAGTTGGTCCGCTCTTAAAGACACTCTGCTCAATCAGATCAGCGGTTGGTCTGTAGGGAATTGAATAAGTGGCACTTCACCTAACACGAAAACAGAGCTTGTGGTTAGGCCTCGGGCTTTTAGGCACGTTTTTTCTAATTAGCGCGATAACGATTTATCGGCGCAACTCAGTTAGGGTCCCGACCCAATCTACAGCACTGACTCGCGAGGCCATTCAAAGTCCCGCGACACCGACACCGATTACCGCGACGACACCAGATCCTAATCAAACCCCGGTGGCTGGTGTTGGTTTTACGCTAAACGAATTTCATCGCAGCCTAGTTAAAGACGGCAAAACTGTCTGGGAGATCCGTGGGCAACATGGCAACTACGACCCATCTCAGGCACAAGCGATGATAGACAAGCCGGATCTCAATGTGACGCGTGATAACGGCGACACGATCCACTTAACTGCGGAGAAGGCAGACCTGACGCTCTCCGGCACACAACTCTCCGCCGCTGAACTAATCGACAACGTCGTCGCTGTTTATAACAAGGACACTACGGTCACGACGACACGGGCGATTTATAACGAAAAAGAGGGAACTGTAATCATCCCAGTACCGGTTAATTTGGATAGCCCGATGTTCGCGTTAACTGGAAATAGGCTATTGGCTAAGTTAGATTCTCAAGAGATCTTTATAACAAACGGAGTAACGAGCGTCATAAAGCCTCGTAAGAAATAGTGATGGAACAGAGAAGATTTACCCTAGCGATACCTCGATTAATTACCTCATTAGCTCTGGGAGTTGCCATCTTTACCGTCTCGAGACCCTCTATCGCTCAGAGCGGAAAAGAGAGCTCATCACTTGGTGCCTTTAAGACAAGTTCCCTACTGGGCGACAGCGCGAAGAACGAGGACTTCGGTAAGTTACCAACAAATATCAAATCAGATTCCCTGACATTAAACGCCAAGACTCGCGTCTTTATTTACAAAGGTAATGTTGTAGTTACCCAGGGAGATATGACTCTTACCTCAAAGGTAGTAGAGGGAAATTACAACGAGCAGAATCAGATCCAGAAAATAGTCGCTAAAGGCGACGTGGTAATAACCAAGCAAGACATAAACGCCACCAGTCAACTCGCCGTATACGACGCAGTGTCCTCGGTTGTGACCCTGACCGATAATCCGCAACTAAAGCAGGGAGAGAGCGTGCTTATTGCTGACAGGATTAAGGTTTATCTAAACGAAGACAGGAGCCAAGCTGAAGGTAATGTTCGAGTAACCTTCGTTAAAACTACGCCGACTCCGATACCCCCTACTCCAACACCGACGCCTGAGCCGAAGGTGAAAAAGAGATAGGCCACATTGGGAACCTTCCCCAACCAAGAAGGAGTCGAGCTATAAGCGGGATTCTGTCTTTAAAAGACGATCATTCATCTAGGCTCGCCGTTGCCGGCGCGCTCGAGCGGCACTACCCGAAGGACCGGCGCGAGTCACACCGTCCGCGTTTCCACGGAACGCCTTCCTATTTGGCCTTGCTTCAGCTGGGGTTTACCAAGCCGCGTAGTCACCTACGCGCTGGTGAGCTCTTACCTCACCGTTTCACCGTCTCCTATCCCCTTTTACAGAGATAGGTCGTCTTCTTTTCTGTGGCACTTTCCGTCGGTCACCCAACGCCGTCGTTAACGGCCAACTCACTCTGTGAAGTCCCGACTTTCCTCTCGGTAGTGAGCAAGCCCACTACCAAGCGATCATCCACTCGACTCCTTCTTGCTTGGAAAAAGATCCTATCGCTATTAGCAGAGCTATTAGCTCTCTGCTGGCAACTTAAGAAGCCTTCCACACCCTGGACACTTTACCACATCTCCACGTGAGATCTGAACAGGCACCTGGGGTCCAACCTTCATAAAGCACCCGGCGCAACTATCTCGATTTACTACATCTGCTATTGGATCACTCGGAAACTTAGCGACGACGCGGTTGTATAAAGTAAGGGTCTGTGCGTTACCGATGGCTGTGGCTTGCGCGGCTCTATCAGCATGCAGAGTAGCTAGCTCAGCCTTACGCTCAGCTATGCTCTCTGAGGAACTCTTCTCAAAAACGGTTAACTCCTCTCGCATCCCCTGAATCGCTGCATCAGCATCAATTGTCTCTTTATCTAGAATCTCAACCTCTCGCATGATACCGAGAAGTAGGTCCTCACGCTGACCTATCTGCTTTGAGACATAATCGATCTCACGCTCCGCGGCCTCCTGCAACTTGTAGTTATTCAGGGTCCCAAGAGCTCTTCTACGATCATTAATCTTTTCTCTCTCACCTTTTATCGACTTCTCCTCACGAGAAACCAAGCTCTTCTTATCAGCTAGAACCTTGGAACGGGCCTCGCGCTTCTGGGTTAGCGCTATAAGGGAGTGCGCTCGAGCTGTGCGTTCAGCCTCAAGCTGCTTCAATTCAGCGGAAAGAACCGCTATACGACCATCGACCTTACTTAACTGGATAAGTGCTTGTAGAACCTGTGGGGACCCCGTTTCTGACATAAACTCGCTTAAAAACAATAATAATCGAGCTAATAGTATCCCTTTGCCACCACCCCGTACACCCAAAAACTCCTCAGAAGACACGATTTAGGCGCCAGCGGCTAAATATGAGTGGTTTTACCCTGAGTGACGGTCAAGGGTTGCATCGGGCGGAGGAGAGTTGTATTAAAGAGCTTCATATTTTTTCATCCTAAGGCCCTATAGCTCAGTTGGTTAGAGCGGCCGGCTCATAACCGGTAGGTCCCTGGTTCAAGTCCAGGTGGGGCCATTCCTGGCCGCACCTGGAATTGAACCAGGGAGCTTCCGCTAAAAATGCGAGCTAGCGAGCATTTTAAAAAGTGAGCGACGCTCTGGACACGAAGTGGACAGAGCTTGGAGCGAACAAGAGATGCCTGGTTCAAGTCCAGGTGGGGCCATTCCTGGCCGCACCTGGAATTGAACCAGGGAGCTTCCGCTAAAAATGCGAGCTAGCGAGCATTTTCTAATCGTGAGCGAAGCGAACAGTAGATGCCTGGTTCAAGTCCAGGTGGGGCCATTCTCAGCAACCTCATTCCCGTACCACCTGGACGCCTGCTACGTGCTCGTGCTCGTGCTCGTGAACGTACCCCCCAATTTGCACTTCTACCATCCTAGCTCTGTTTCTACCTAACGCTGAATCGGATAGGTTCACGTTTACGTGCACGAGCACGTTCATGTGGCTCGGGATCGTGAACGGTGTCGCACAGTAGGACATAAAGGCTCCCCGCACCTATACCATTGATATAACTACAGATTCTATCAGGTCCGCATCTCTTTCCCCATCCCTTGAGCAACACTGCCACATAAACGATCTTCAAGCTTTTTAAATGTTCTCTAAAATTTTATCCCAAGGACTACAACGCAAGGCCAGCCTAGTGTAAAATACCGTGGGCTTTTTATTGTATTAAAAGGATTAAAAGATGGCACAGAGCCAGTGGATTTTAGATAAGGTTCGAAATTTCGGAATTTCAGCGCACATCGACTCCGGAAAGACGACGCTCTCAGAGCGTATTCTGTTTTATACCGGAAAAATTCACACCATTCGCGAGGTTCGCGGTAAAGATGGTGTAGGCGCTACGATGGATTCGATGGATCTAGAGCGTGAGAAAGGTATCACGATCCAGTCTGCCGCGACGTTCGGCAGTTGGAAAGATATCTCGTTTAACTTAATCGACACCCCGGGCCACGTTGACTTCACAGTAGAAGTAGAACGCTCCCTCCGAGTGCTCGATGGCGCGATCCTCGTTCTCTGCGGTGTTGCTGGTGTTCAATCCCAATCGATAACCGTTGACCGCCAGATGAAGCGTTACAGCGTTCCTCGACTTGCGTTTGTAAACAAGCTCGACAGAGCTGGCGCAAATCCGTTCCGAGTTATGCAAGGATTGCGCGAGAAGCTCAGGCTTAACGCGGTGATGGTACAGATCCCTGTTGGAATCGAGGATTCTCTGGCGGGAGTTGTTGACCTTATTACCATGAAGGCTTTCTTAAATGAGGGCGAAAATGGTGAACATGTCATCGAGACCGAAATTCCGGCTGACCTTCAGGCTCAAGCACAAGAGTATCGTGAGGAGCTTATCGCTAAGTTAGCTGATGTCGATGACGCGATTGCCGAGAAGTACCTTATGGAGGAGGTGCCAACTAATGACGAAATCAGGGCAGCTATCCGTAAGGCGACAATAGCACTGAAGTTTGTTCCAGTATTCTGCGGATCGGCATTTAAGAACCGCGGTGTACAGAAGTTACTTGATGGAATCGCTGACTACCTTCCAAACCCCGCTGAGAAGGAGAACGTTGGTCTTGATATCGACAACAACGAGCAGAGAGTTGTGCTGGCAACTGACCCAGCAAAGCCACTCGTTGCCTATGCGTTTAAACTGGACGACGGGCGGTATGGCCAACTTACCTACATGCGCGTGTACCAAGGAACCATGAGGAAAGGTGATTTTATCACCAACATCACCAACCAGAAGAAGGTGAAGATCCCTCGAATGGTTCGCATGCATGCGAGTGAGATGGTAGATATTCAGGAAGCTTCGGCGGGCGATATCGTTGCGCTCTTCGGTGTTGACTGTGCTTCGGGAGATACTTTCACCGACTCAACAGTTAACATCGCGATGACTTCTATGTTCGTTCCGGAGCCTGTTATTTCGTTAGCAGTTGCCCCTAAGTCGAAGGATACAGGGACAAACTTCGCCAAGGCACTTCAGAAGTTCCGCAAAGAAGACCCAACATTCAGAGTGTCTCGAGACGAGGAATCGAATGAGATGATCATCTCTGGCATGGGCGAGCTCCACCTAGAGATCTACATCGAGCGTATGAAGCGCGAATTCGGTTGTGAAGTAATCGCTGGCAAGCCACAAGTGGCATACCGAGAGACGATCTCGCGTGTTACTGATTTCGATTACACTCACAAGAAGCAAACTGGTGGATCTGGTCAATTCGCTAAGATCGTGGGAACTATCGAGCCAACAGAGCCTGGTGAAGATGGCGAGAGAAAGACCTACGAGTTCGTAGATGAAGTCGTTGGGGGTCGTATTCCGAAGGAGTTTGTCCCTGCGGTCGACGATGGATTCCAAGAGCAAATGGTAAAGGGACCCCTCATCGGGTTCCCGATCATGAACCTTAAGGTGACGCTCAAAGATGGCCAGTCACACGATGTAGATTCATCTTACATGGCGTTCAAGATCGCTGGTATGGCTGCCCTTCGTGAAGTGTATATGAAGGCTGGACCAGTCGCGCTCGAGCCGATCATGAAACTTGAGGTGAATGCCCCTGAGGAGTATCAGGGTGCGGTCATGGGTGGAATCAATCAGCGACGCGGAATGATTCAGGGCAGTCAAAATGCGGAGGGTAACACCACGATTGAGGCTGAAGTTCCACTAACCGAGATGTTCGGTTATTCGACGGACCTTCGATCCTCAACACAGGGCAAAGGAGAGTTCACGATGGAATTCTCCCGATATGCTCCTGTGCCTCGCAACGTTCAAGATGACTTACACAAGGCTTACCTTGAGAAGCGAGCACAAGAGTCAAAAGCTTAAATCTTAGATGTTCCTGTAGGCCCCCTCGGAAAGCTCCCATCAAAAGGGGTTATTCCGAGGGGGTTTTTTATTTTGACTCAATTGGGGTGCCGCTTTAAAGCCTAGCTTATGCATCAATCACTCCCCCAAATTCGCGCCTTCGCGTTTGATTACGACGACACTCTGGTCCAGACGAGAGAGTGTCGCTTCGGCGCCATAAAAGAGCTCGCTCTCCGATTTTACTCACACTCCCTCACGGATACAGACATCGAGTATCACTGGGGCAAGCCTTTTGAAACTCTCTTTCGCGAATTATTTTCATCACTCGATCAAGACCATACCCGCGTCGTGGAACGCTATATATCTTTGCGAGGAGAGTTCCCTATCACCGCTCACCCCGGAGCCGTTGAGGCATTACACTCTCTTTGCTCAAACTTTGCCGTGAGCATCGTGACATCAGCGAGCCGTTCCGTGGTTCTACAAGATGTTGAAGCCCTAGGATTTCCGGTAGATAGAATGATCGCTATCCAGTGTGCTGAGGACACCGAGCACCACAAACCAGACCCTCTTGTCTTTACCCCACTTAAGGAGAAATTAGCCAAGCGAGGGATAACGCCTGAGCAAGTAATGTACATCGGGGATTCGACGAGCGATTACTTTGCCGCACGAGATGCTGGTTTTGCGTTTACTGGGTTTAACCCATTTAATTCACGCATCAATGCCTTCAGCCAGTTTCAGGTCCCGATAGTTTCAGATCTTCGCCTGCTGGCCCTAGACCATAAAATGGCGAAAAATTGAGTTATGATCACAGAGCCTATTGCCTCTGGGGTTGAAGTTAACTAGATCTAACGATAACCACCCACTTGCGCCTCATCTCCACAATCTCTCGCCCTTGTAAAAACAAACCGACCCTACACCAACTCTCCTAAAATAGTCGCGGCGCTCACGGTATAAACAGTGGCATCTCCGCATTTAGTCGCTGTATTAACCCCGGGGGTGCCCACTATCTGCAAAGCAACTTTACTCTTTAACTGCGGAAGAAAGACCCTCCATGAGCTTGAGGTAGCGGTCTCAGCTAGCTTCACCTCAACAGGCAGCCAAGGTTTGCGATCTCTGGTGATAAGAAAATCTATTTCGTGGCCCTCTTTATCGCGAAGATACTTCAGTTCAAACTGTCCCTTGCCGGAGTCTGTCCAGTAGTGACAAGCCTTAAGCAGATGCCCCGCCACTAGATTCTCAAAACGACGACCCTCACTAGAGACCTCGCTCCAATCCCACAGGTATAACTTTCCCTCACGACGCAGTGACCGCTTTATCGCCGTCGAAAATGGTCGGATCTCGTAAAAATAATAAACGGCTTCAAGATATTTCAACCACCGATCAACCGTAGTGTGAGCAACCTGAAGGTCTTCTCGCAGGGCGCTTCGGGAAAGCTGGGAGCCCACTCTCTCCGGAAGAAGAGCAGCCAATAGCTGCACATGATCAAGCTCAGGGAGCCTCGTAAGATCACGTAAATCCTCTCGCACAATCGCTTCGAGTCTTGTCTGTCTCCAGCTTCTAACGAAATCTAAGTCCTTTGAGAAGAGTGGCTCAGGAAATCCACTAAAATCCAGGAGCGCTCGCAGAGCTTTCTCTGAACTCTTTACATCAGCGCTATAATCTCCCTTCTGAACTGCCTCAAGAAAAACCTCAGGTGTTGGGGGGAGCACACGTCTTTTTCCTGAGAGATATTCACGTAACGAAAAGGGATGAAGACGAAAAGGCAGGTAGCGACCGAGCAGGCTGTCACTGCCCCTCCGAAATGTGTCGAGTCGCGCGGATCCCGTTACAACAAAATCAACCGGAAACGGTGTGGTGTCGTATATACCTTTCAAGACCCCCTTCCACCGCTTAGACTTGTGAATCTCATCGAGAATCACAATAGGAACGGGATTCCTGTTAAGCATTTCGATAACCCGCTCAGGGGATCTCCCCCAAATTCGCTTAAATTCGAGGGCGTCCCAATTCCAGTAAGCACCGTTCCGACGCTCCGTCAGCAGCGTCTTACTCAAAGAGGTCTTACCTACTTGCCGTGGCCCAGAGATAAAGGCGATCTTATGACGCTTAAAAGCCAAAGACTGAATTACATGGTCTAGATATCGCGGTATAGCTTGAGAGCTCATTATGACCAAATTACCGCTTGACGCTAAAACAGTCAAGACCAAATTAGCGTCAAGCGCTAAAACGGTCAGTCGCGTGCTTCTTCGGGTGTCAGGCCACAGATATTATTAGCTTCTGGCTACAGCAGCATCTACCTAAACGGCGCAAACGCGCCGTTTCTGACAAAACATCGCGTAAGCTAGGTTTTGCCTCGTCTATCAAACTAAGCTATCCTCCCTCGCTGAGTAGTGCATAACCAAAAATATCTCATCGTGACCCAGCCGTACTCCAATTCAAACAGAAATGACGACAACATAGGTTCCACCGACCGCCTATTTGAATTAGCTAACGAACCTCTGAACGACTCTTTCTGGTCTGAGATTTTCTCTACTCAGCTCTCTCTTATAAGAGCATCAGATGTCGGCCAAGATGATTCACACCTACTTTCTGAGCGGGTAATACACCCAGGATACATTACCTTTCAAACAAGCCGCAAAATTTGCCCAGACGACAGGGTAGCGTCGGGAAACGAGTACTTAGACAGCCAAAACTTCGGCACGGCGCGACAGACCCTGCACATAAAGTGGGGCAAATTTAATTCTGGCCTGCACTTCTTTACAGGATCGATCTCAGAGGCTGGCTCGTACTATATCACCGGTGCCTCTAGGGATCTAAATCATGCGGCACCATCGATTCTGGATTTTGAATTCTATGCGGAGGAGGACAAGCCTAGCGAGATACTCGCCCTAAGACGCGGGACCGCTAACCTTCGTACCGAGTTTGCCCAACATGGGGTGCCGGGAGCGCAAAGCTTTCTTGAGAGGTTCAGGACATCTCATCAGCGGCACTCAAGTTTGCTTTCTTATAATCCTCAGTTAAAGCTTCGCATTCCCGGTATTGAGCAGACGGACGAACTAGACCCCGATGATGCGCCTCAAGAGAATGAAATGCCGAGATCCCCTACTACTCTCCAAGTAGTCAGTCCAAGTGCAAGGCGCCTGATTCAGCAACTGTCAGAACTCTCGAGATCCGCGTTCTTCAACGCATGTGTCAAAACTACCAGGGCCTCCGCCGCAAACCTCATGAATGAGCCTTCTGATCACTGGACACCTGTAAAAAATATAGAGCCTGGCATGCTGACATCAATAACCCCTGAGCTTCTGACCAAGCGAGCCCGAGTGCGCTTCTCTACACCGTGTCATAAATGGCCTAGTATGACTATATTCATAAGGGTCCCGACCCGCTCATCACCTCACCGAGACGATCTCAAGGGTACGAAACTTTTCCTTGCCGGCCCGGCGAATCGGTTTGGTCTTAGGGAAATCTACTCAATAAACAATACGGCAGACCTTATAAAAGACGAATCGCTCATGCTGGAGCTATTTGAGGCCCTTCATACGATCAATCTAGTCGCTCACCGAGCCGATCCTACTAAATTATCCTCGCTGCTATATGTGGCATCGTCAGCCGGAATAGAATCATCACCCGCTAGCCTGCTGGCACACGCGGCGAGAAGACATAAGAAGGCCTTAAAATGCCGCTAGCAGACCTTCAAATTCCTCGCTTCCTCTAGTTTTACAACGATTAATAGAGGTTAGCCCCCTCCTCTCGCCACCACCTCGGTTGTATTCCACACCCCCTTCATGGTACTTCTACCATCTGATTTTTCTTTATTTTACGGTTATTCCCATGGGCTTTACTTGCGGTATCGTTGGCCTTCCAAACGTTGGCAAATCAACTATCTTTAACGCGCTTACTTCAGCTAAGGCGGCGGCGGCCAACTTCCCCTTCTGCACTATTGAGCCTAATACTGGAGCTGTTCCGGTGCCGGACTCCCGCTTAGAGGTACTCGCTGAGATCGCCAAATCAGCTAAGCTTATCCCTACACAGATCACCTTTGTTGATATCGCTGGCCTAATCCGCGGCGCGTCTAAGGGGGAAGGTTTAGGCAACCAGTTTCTAGGTCACATCCGTAGCGTTGACGCTATCGCGCATGTAGTTAGATGTTTTGATGACGAGAATATCGTTCACGTTGATGGGTCTATTAATCCACGCAGAGATGTTGAAACGATCGATACTGAGCTTATCATGGCTGACTACGACGCCATCCAGAAGCTCAAGTTAAAGACCGAGAAGCCAGCTAAAACCGGAGACAAAGCAGCCAAAGCTAGGTTAGGCATAATTGAGCCACTAGAGGCCTGGCTAGCTCAGGGCAAGCCTGCGCGAGCTTTCAAGGATTCAGGCCTATGGAACGGCACCCCAGAGGATTACGCTGAGGTTACACAGAATCTTCTCACCTCTAAGCCTGTTCTCTTCGTCGCTAATGTTCCCGAATCCGAGATTAACTATGTTCCGGACCCAAACGGCTCTAAGGCAGTCGACGCTCTAGCAGCTTACGCTCGTGATATCAGCGCCCCTCTCGTGACGATATCGGGACAGGTAGAGGCTGAGATCGCCGAGCTTAATCCAGAGGAGCGCAAAGAGTTCCTCGCCTCACTGGGCTCAGAGTCCTCAGGTCTTGATCGTTTAACTGTCGCCGGCCATAAGCTTCTTAACTTAATTACCTTCTTTACGGTTGGACCAAAGGAGTGCCACGCCTGGACCGCTCCGGCTGGAAGCACAGCTCCACAATGCGCTGGCAAGATCCACTCAGATTTCGAGCGTGGCTTTATCCGCGCCGAGGTTATCTCGTATGAAGATTACGTCGAGAACGGCGGCGAGGTTAAGGCGAAAGAGGCCGGTAAGATGCGCACAGAAGGTAAAGAATACCTGATGCGTGACGGCGATATTGTGCACTTTAGGTTTAATGTTTGATTAATCGAAGACAAGACTTCAGGACAATCGCTACTATGAGCGGTTTGCTGATTTCAAAGGGCGATTCTCAAGTTTTTTGCGAACATCAAACAGTATCGTTTTAGAGTCTCTCATAACCTTTAACCTAAAAACGGCAACTATTTATGCAAGTCGGGGGACAAGTCGATAATCCTAATTCCCAGATGAAGGAGGGCTGCTTAGTAAACACTTAATATCGAATCGACATCACACTCGAGCTAAAGACACCAAATCCTGGTTCAAAAAACCAGGACACGCGCTAGCTTTCGCGAATGTTTGCCTAAGCTGCTCTCTGGGTATTGAAGATATTATCCTGACCACCTCACCCCATGCTGCCGCAAGACTCCAAGGGGGGAGATGGGAACTCGCGCATAAATGAGGGGGCATCAAAACTCCAGCTCGATTCTCGAAGCAGACCGTACCTACTAAAACCATGTCACGGTGGATAAGAAAAAGTTCGTGGTCCTCTGGAAGTAGTCTTTCGGGAAGCGACTCCTCTAGCCCCAACTCCACGTAAGTTCTAGCGACAAAACCCCGCGCAGCGCGCCTCTTCTGTAGTGACATTACACGCTCAATTCTTAAGGATCTAGGAAGCATCGGCCAGAATATGTCTACCGAGCACGTTGCGCGTTCCATAATATTTACAAGACGCTCGCTTTGGGAGCCAGAAAATCCGCTCATAGAGCCCAATAGATGTGCGCAGGCTTGTTTTTGGGTTTCCGCCAAGAAGCGCCTTCCCTTGGCAGTAGGCACAACTACGCTCACTCTGCCATCTCCCTCGAATAGCCGCTTTTGCAACAATCCCTCTGTCTCAAACCTCGAGATAGCTTCGCCTGTCGAATGGGTTTGTAAGCCCAAGAGCTCAGCAAGCTCTGTTATCCGCGGAGGAAGCGGAGCATGGCACACCTCCGTAAGGATCTGAATCTCACTGGACGAAAGAGCTGTTCCCCACGCTGAGTTACCGAGCAATCCGAACAAACGGGTGATTCGTCTCTGTTGAACCCGATACTCATCTTCTTGAGGACGCCTCGGAGCTGAAGGAACTCCGCCACCATCCGCGAGCTTTCTGAAAAATCCGATTAACTCCGACCACGAACGGTCTGTTTGGCTCTCGCGCAACAATGCCACAACTTGATTGGCAAATTGATCAATTGAGTCGATCAGCGCGACTCCTCTAGTGGTGACCACAACCTCTTTTCTTCTCAGATCATGAACACTCGGCTTGACTAGAACAAGCCCGCGGCGAGCAAACTTCTGTATGACTCGTGTGCACAGGCTCAACTCAACCATCATGCGGCTAGCATAAGCAGAAATAGTTAGCCCTGGCTCTGCTTGAATCTCTATTATCAAATGAGTTTCAAGTGGCGATAGGCCCGTATGATCCACAACTCCGACGAACTTATTTCGCTGCTGCAATCGCAGAAAAAGGAGGTGCAGTGATAAAAGGTGCGCAGATTTTTCCGCGTTTGTCGGCATAGTGACTATGGTATACTATTTTGCCTGCTTGAACGATACCTTAGGAAGAGCGACAAAACCTCGCTTTCATTAGGCAGGCGAGGCACAGCCTTTACTTCCCCTCTAACATCCACCCATACGATAACGGTAACAGCTCCTCCAGCCTGCCCTTAGTGGTTGAAAGGGTCTCTAGTTGCCATGCGTCTGTTCGCGGTCGAAGCTGTCGAAGCGTGCACATCCGTCCGGAGCATGAGAGCTGCAACGCCAATCCATAATAGCCCAACAAGGGGGAGAGATCACACCAAGGGTAGTTCTCTTTAAAATAATCCTGACAGAGTTTAACTGCCTGGGAGTTCCAGATACTCGGCGAGTCCTCCGGTATCTCGCGCTTAACACTGACGTGTCCATCGTACTTGGCGAAGCGAGACCCGTGGCCTATAAAGGGGTAGCTAACATCAAGAGAAGGATCAGAGACCTGCCACAGGAGCACTCTATAGGGAGTAGTTCCGTGACCCGTACTGACATTGATGACGATGTCCGTCAATATCATACCAACCCTTTTGTGTGAGATTATAGCTGTGTTGAAGTTATCACCCTCGCGGACTAGGAGGGCGATATGTGATATGCCATCTCCACGACACGAAAAGTTCACCGCCTCCATCATCTGCGCATACAGATCATTTCCAGCTTTAACACTCATCTTGCTGGCCGCATGACGAATCGCGAGAATTCTCAGGAAACTGAGCTTGGCATCTTCTGTAATTAGACCTTTCGACTCTAGCGCTTGAATTATCTCTCCCCGAGTCTCTTGCAACGCCCGCTGATTGTTTTCATCGATAAAGAAGCCGAGCATCTCGCCATCTTTCACCGTCGCGAAGAGTCGGGATTCACAAAGTGATAGAGCAGCTCTAATCTCCGCGACGTCCTCGACCCGCCCAAAACCATTTTGAGGAATTCGCAACTCTGGATTGATCAGGAAACACTCCTCAAGAGCGACCACCTCATTCACCACTTCATCAACCACCCCTGAGAATTCGGTATCAAATTCCAGCAACTGCAATCCGGGAGCCAAAGGTCGTTGCGTCCGCGACGTCCCGTCCGGACTTATATCACACAGGACTCTCCGACCGACCATCCGCGCAAAATAGTCTGACATCAGAAACTTCCCAGCCCCTCCCGCGCTGCTCGTATAAAGATGCACTCTGAATCAACGTATCGAGCCCCGCGAGAAACGGCTCAAAGAGTTTCACGAGAGCGGCATCGTGATTAATGAGTTCTTTTAACTCACAACGCAGGGCTGAGAAATGCGAGGATACTGGCGTAATATCGAGCGAAGAGACCCACCCTTCATCAGAAGCAAGAGACTCGGCCAGCTTATCGATGATATGCAACTCCGCCAGGATCTTTGGTGTGGCATCCGCAATCAGCGCAGCCGCGGCTGCTGACCCGGTGACATTTACGCCACCTAACGCATGAGGGGGAGCTTTTTGCACAATCAAGGAACTCATCTCTCAATGTTAAAGCCTTACCCCTACTAGTCAACGCCTAAACCATACAGGATCGAACTAATCCAAACTAATAAGAGCGATCTACTAAGACGGCCCGCTGTTTTACTTTACTTGGTGTGCCGATATGTCTATATTTACCTACTCGGACTAACAACTATTAGGAGTATCATAAAATGTCACTATTCAACATGAATCAACCGACTCAACAAAGCAGCGGACAACTTAGTCAAGCTTCGAATGTCACAGGTGGGCCCGTGTTTAGGGCCTCAGCGAGGATTCACGAATTTGTTGAGCGATACAACAAGAGCGCCGGCCAAGATATGCTCAACGCGGATCAAATCGTTAACAAGCTAAAGGAAAGTGGAGTGATCAATGACGAAACTTCCGCGGCTCTTAACCCAGAGGAGCTTGTGAATATTATCGGCGTTACGAAACCCGTCGCTATGGCGTTGTGCCGGGCGATGCAAGACGACCCAAAGCGGTCGCATGCACCTTCAAGACCAAGTAGACTGAGGGCTGAATCCATGACCATCCGCCAGCTTCTTGAGGGCTATGACCCAAACGACTTTGGAGCGCCAATAGTTCGTGAGTTACAGGAGCGCTTGGCAACTGTTCCAAACAGTTCCTCCCGTCAGCCACCGGTGATCGTGTTCAATCAGGATGGGACCCTTGATGTGGACACATCAGAGCAACTGATCAACTGGTACATACTCGGCGAACCATTGGTTGACTATGTGCATACTTCGACAGGAGTCAAAAGAACTCATGTAGTCGGCGAGCTCCCTCAACAGATAGTAGGTATCCACCCAATTACGCGGGAGAACCTACTGTCCTCTGGTCAGGGAATTGACGGATTTAATTGGGCACACTGCAGTCTAGCTTGCAGGCAGATGCTCTATTTGGCGGTTGAAGCAGGCGAGCTCACCCGCGATACCGATCGGCTCCACCTGATGACGATCTATCAGATGGCGTCTAACGAGGAGTCCGGATTAGGGCTACTTCAGAACGCGTTTCCAAGAGCTGCCGTAAAGTTTCTAGAGCTCGAGCAGACCGGAGGCCTACCTTCTCTTAAACGCATCCGAACAAGAAGCTCCTCAAGTGATCAGACCGATCCCGCGTCATTGGCGAGGGATGGCATCTACGGGCACCGAGGAACACGCTAAAAGCGGTAAAACAGTAACTGATTCGGCAAAAGGGGCTCTCATGCGAGTATTATCAAAGGATGAACGGGTTGATCTGCATCCACCACAGGCTCTTCCTATTGATCTGCGTGAGAGCTTCCTGCCTATGCAGATTCTGATCGAAGAGGATTCGACGTCGGAGAGAAATCAAGTTAAGATTAGTCAGGAATACGCAGGGGCAATCCTCGAACGTACCGAGTTTTCATTGGGACTTCACCCTCTCACAGAAAAAAATCACGGTCGTTTTGAATGGCTAAAGCCTCAGTCGATAGAGCTCACCCGCTTTTCCTTTCCCGAAAAAGTCTCGACTAACCGTGTTTATTCAGCATATGGCCTCCTTGCGCTAGATCGCATCCTGACTCATGAGGAGCTAAAGAAAATCAACATACAGCCTATACCTGGATACCTTTACCTCGCAGCGAGGGAGCAAGTTCATCCTCATTGGCGAGGACCTCTCGGGGATATAGAGATGTGCGTGAATGCGCGGTGTGTGCACTCGTTTCCTCCAAGGGAGATAGCTGGACGTTACGTTCGACATCATATTCTCGCGACACCATTCGAACTCCCACCTGGATTCGTCATTGGAACTGTGGGTAGACTAAATGAATTGAGGCATCGTGTTCCTCGAGTTGCGGAGCTATTCCGTGAATGCGTGCTAAATCCAGGACCGATTCCAGCAGATTACACGCCCCCTTATGATATTCCGAGGGGGGTCCCTGAGTTGAACGACGAACGTCGATGGATATTCTCTAAGCGGCCGTGGTTCGTTCAGCACATTCTTCTGTCCCGAATTATCGGGGGCAGCTACTGGAAATCAAATCTGATTAAGTACGAACTAAAGGATGACGAGTCATAAACGGCATAACGCTCGCGACCAGCTTGCTACGCCGCCGGCCACTCCTTCCCAAAAAGGGTATCAACCGCGGCGCTATAATCAACTCCTGTGATCTCAAATCCAAATAGGTTTAAGAACGCTCCCCGTAGAGCGGCGAAATAGTTTGCGTCTAACACGGTGCCTGATTGCAGGCCCGCCATTCTTGAGGTGACCTCGCTCTGGATCTTAACCTGAAGCTCACGGTCATCAACTCGCAAAGCTACATCAGTTTCAGGTCCTACAGGCTCTTTGCCGAGAAGCTGTAGCATCCGATAAACGTGATCAAGGTTATCCTCGAATAGCCCCTGCTCCTTCATTACCTTCGAGTAAATCGATACATAAAGCGGCACAGTTGGGATCGCTAAGCTAGCCTGGGTAACGGTTGCTTGAAGATACGCCACTCGAGCCATTCCTCCAGCCTTTGACAGATCGCGATTAATCGAAACGCACTTGGCCTTAACATCATCCTTGGCCTTGCCGATCGTTCCATCTTTATAAACTGGCCAGCTAAGTGATGGGCCCTCATAGGTATACGCCACAACCTTTAAATTATCTTCAGCAACCCCCTGCTCCTTTAGGTAATCAACCCAGAGCTGAAGATCCTCGCCACCCATTACCTTGGTTGTGTTGGCGATCTCTTCCTCTGAAGCTGGCTGTAAACTCGCAAGTGATAGCTTACCACCATCAAGCTCTACGGTGAGTCCTGAATACGGAGCTCCTACTGGCTTAAGAACCGAGCTGTAAACTGTGCCAGTAGTTGGATCCTTTCTCCTTGGGGCGGCGATGCTGTAAACAAAAATCCCTATCTTTCCAAACTTCTCTTTAATCAGCTTAACAACGCTCTCACGGGTCTCTTGGGCGAACGCGTCACCGTTTAAGCTAAAGTGCTTTCCAGAGCCTGCATAACGGTTGTGGAACGCGTATGTGTTGTACCATCCTGCTGTAGCTGGGCGACTCTCTGAGGCTGCTGCGTCGAATCCTACTGAGATCGTTGAGGCGCCAAGGTTCTCTGTCAGCACTACGCGAGTAGCCAAACCATAACCCGTAGTTCCACCAAGGATAAGCGCCTTAGGGGCAGAGCCTAGTCCCGCGATGGTTGGCTTTGATTTAGCTCTGTCTGCCCACTCGTTAACAGTAACCGAGCACCCCGTTGGGTGGCTGTTAATCGAGATAAAACCCTTTGTCTTAGCTGGTATTACTCGTGCGTTAGGGTTGCTTGCGTCGGTCATGGTGGGTGCCTCTATGAATTGATTAATATTGGCTTGAATCTTAAGAAACATGTTGTCTTAAGAAATGCTGAAGAGGAATCGTGGTGGACCTGCAGAGATTCGAACTCTGGACCCCCAGCTTGCAAGGCTGATGCTCTACCAACTGAGCTACAGGCCCACGATATGTGCAACAAGGAAAAGGGCTAGCCATCTTTTTTTGGACGAAGCTCTTAAAGAAACATCGCCCACCCTAGTTAACAACTCTAGGGAGCTGACGCAAGCCGCTGGTGGGCCAGGGTAGACTCGAACTACCGACCTCACGCTTATCAGGCGTGTACTCTAACCAGCTGAGCTACTGGCCCTTCTCCGATGCGAGGTGGCAAAATAATGGTTAGTGCGGCCCGTGTCAAGTTACTCGGGAAATATTAAGCGAAATAGACGGAATGTTGGGGCCTTAGCCCCACATGGGGCTCCAATGAGTCCGAGATGCCCAAATATCGCCCTTGCGGTCTTTAGGAACCCCCTACATACTAAAAACAGGTAGTACGAGTAACCAAATCACTATTTCTAGCATCTTAATAGTAGTATGGGTCCGGTTCTCCTCCTAAGCGCCTCCTACGAGCCTATCAGAGTCATATCTTGGCAGAACGCCATCTGCATGTTCTTTCTCGGAAAGGTCGAGATAATCGAGGAATATGACCACGATATACGCTCTGTATCGCTGGCTATAAAGGCTCCCGCAGTAGTCCGCCTGGTTAAGTTTTTTAAGGCAGGCAGGAGGTCTCCCCCGCTTTCTCGCGTGAACATCTTGGCGCGCGACAACTTTCAGTGTCAGTATTGCGCTAAAGAGCTGTCAGCGAAGGAGTCGACCCTTGATCACGTAATCCCCCGCAGTCGCGGTGGGAAGACAACGTGGGAGAATATCGTCTGCGCCTGCGCCGCTTGTAACCGTAAAAAAGGGGGACACACCCCTAAGGAAGCGCACATGAAGCTACTTAAGAATCCGGTTAAACCGGACTGGCTGCCTGTGCTGCACATAAAACTCCATGGAAAAATTCCACCCTCGTGGTTCACATTCCTGCAAACCAACTCTAAGCCTGGACGAGGCTAAGGAAGGGCTACGCCAAAAAATTACCTCTTCTGCCGCGATTAAGTCGCTAAGAGACGCTCTAGCTCCATCTCAACTCTTTTTAGTTGGTGGAGCAGTGCGGGACTCTTTTTTTGATAGCTCACGCACTGATCTTGATCTAGCGACCGATTTAAGCGCCGCGGAGATTGCTAATCGCTGCGCTAAGAACGGGTTGCGGGTCATTGAAACTGGAATCCAACACGGCACCGTATTGGTAATTATCGATGAAACACACCTCGAGGTAACAACCTTCAGAACCCCCGCTGATCGTGACACACAGGTAAACGCGAACAACATCGAGACAGACCTCTCTGGCCGAGACTTTACCATTAACGCTTTAGCTTTCTGCGTTGAATCAGCGAAGCTAATCGATCCATTTGATGGAGTATCCGACCTTCAATCGATGACACTACGCGCCGTTGGCGACGCGAATCAACGTTTTCTTGAAGATCCATTGAGAATTCTTCGCATGATTAGGTTCGGCCCCGCTGAAGGCCGCTTGATTGAGAAGAACACACTTGCCGCGGCCGCTAGCAACATCAGTCAGCTCGGTCGAGTGAGTGTCGAAAGGATCAGAGAGGAGTTAACTCGCATCATCATCAGCCCCTGCCCCGCCGCTGGAATTATTACTTTGCGTGACATCGACGGACTCCAGTGGACGATTCCAGAGCTACTACCCGCTGTGGGATTTGAACAGAACCGCTATCATATTCACGACGTTTTTGACCACACGATGGCGGTGCTGGATCGTGCTCCAGCCGATCCGATCTTGCGCTGGTCAGCAATCTTTCACGACATCGGGAAACCTGCCACCCTATCAACTGATACTGCTGGGGAGAGACATTTTTATCTTCACGAGATCGAGAGCACCAAGCTTTCTTGGGCACGCATGGAACAGCTTCGATTCTCTCATGACGACATGAAGAGAATCAGCTCTGTGGTGCGACACCACATGCGGCCGATGAATTGCGGCCCGGCGGGGGTGCGCCGGTTAATCCGAGATCTGGGAGACAACCTCCAGTTGTGGAGAGCTTTCAAGGATGCGGATAGCTCTCCTGCTATCGCGGAGAGTGAAGCTGCGAAGACGGCCGAGTACTTTGACACGCTGTTAAGCTCTGAGCTACTCAAGATGGCGACCCCAAGCTACGGAAAGCTCGCGGTTAACGGCGAGGACCTCAAAGATATGGGAGTAAAACCAGGCCCTGGTATGGGACGGCTGCTGAAGCAACTCGAGGAGATAATCATTGAGGACCCCAGCAAGAACGTCCGAGACACATTGCTTGAGCTTGCAAAATCGCTCATTAAGAATTGATAAACACCTGAAAAGTCTACACATTGACTGCTTACTTATTGACCAACCCTGCAGCGATTACTAAGCTAATCTTCTTTGCCCTATAGCGGGCTAAATCACTTAGACGGTGTAAACAGATATGCTTAGTGCCTCCAAATTCTTTAACCTTAAAATTTTAGTGGGCGTTCTGTTCGGTATTATGGCTCTAGTAGCTTTTAATCTCGGACAGCCGGGGATTCAAACTGACAACGCTATCGCTTTTAACAAATGGTACGACGGTGCATCGTCTAGACTTTTGCCAAATGCAGAACTGACGGAAGCCGACTTAGCTCTGCGGATCCAGGTAACAGCCAAGGACCCCTCACTTGGCGAAGCTCCATCGGTTTGGAACTTTCCAAATAGCTCTCTACGCGACCAAGATGAGAGAGAGGACACTGGCCGCGTGCTTCAATTAATCAGGGAATCAAACATATTCGGCGTTGCTCCTCTAAAAGATTCGCTAAACTCCAGATCGGCGATCTCCATAAGCATCAAAGATGGAGACCAAAGCTTTGACACGACGGTCCCTTATAATATCACTGAAAGTAATATCCAGCTTAAGAATCTCCTTAAGCTGCTCGAAGTTTTTTCAGCCAGAACTCCCGCTGCGGAGCTTGAACCCGCGAGGCTGTGAACCCATGAAAAATAGAGATGAATCTTTAGCGCTACTTCATGAATATACGAAATCACAGAGCTTAATTAACCACGCACTGGGGGTTGAGGCGTGCATGGTTTGGTATGCTGATTACTTTGCTTCGCAAGGACACGATATCAATCGTGAGCTCTGGGCGATAACTGGCTTGCTGCACGATTTTGATTACGAGATGTTCCCCGACCCTGTTAGTCCAAACGGACATCCGTTTAAAGGCAACGCTATTTTAGGCGAACTCGGATACCCAGATGAATTAAGTGTGGCGATTATGGGCCACGCGGAATATACGAACACTCCGCGACTAACTCTTTTGGATAAGACGCTCTTTGCTGTTGATGAGCTCTCAGGGCTAATCACCGCGTGTGTTTACGTGCGGCCAGACCGATCGATTCAGAATTTAGAGGTTAAATCAGTCCTTAAAAAATTGAAGGACAAGGCCTTCGCTCGCGGATGCAACCGTGACGATATCAAGCTTGGCGCCGAGGAGTTAGGAATTCCGCTTGAGCAGCATGCGGCTAACTGTATTGAAGCCCTGAAGAGAGTAGATTTCCTGTAGTAGCACTTAGCGGCATTTTCCTGCCCCCAAACGTTACTACCTGCGCTGTTGTCGAGCGAAACCTCACCTTGGCGAGGTTTCGCTTCACCTGCCTAACTGACAATCACATTAACCAGCCGCGGTATCTTAGTCCCTGGATTAAATACAGTGATAAACCGAGACTCAGCGGAGACTTTGTAAGCCGTTCCAGCCATCGCCTCGATTACCTTAGCTTTTAATTCGGCCTCTTCGATATTAGTAGCTACCTCAACTGTAGCTCGCTTCTTACCAGCTATCTGAATCACTACAGTAACCAGATCATCAACTACATGGGCCGGGTCGTACTCTGGCCATGCGGCCAAACTTGCGGAAGACTTATTCCCAAGTCTCTCCCACAGCTCCTCGCCCAAGTGCGGCGCGAATGGACAAAGGATAAGGGTAAACTTCTCTAGGGTATCCTTCGACACCGGCTTGTCTCCTATTACGTTTAGCAGCTCCATCATCGTTGAGATCGGTGTATTAAAAGCAAGCGCCTCAATATCCTCTCCTACTTTCTTCACCGCCTTGTTAATCGCCTTCTTAACATCTAGCGACTCACTCTCGGATGGAACCACATCGCGATATCCTGCGTCCTTGTTCGCGGTCACAAAAGCATAGGCCCTGCGAAGGAACCTAACGTTTCCAGAGATCGCCTTAGGATCCCACGGGCGACCAGTATCTAGCGGCCCCATGAACATAAGATAGGTTCTTAACGTATCTGCACCATAGGTCGAGATTACTTCATCAGTTGTCACCACGTTCTTTAGAGACTTAGACATCTTGGCGACGATTCGCTCAAGAACCTCTCCGGTCTTGGAATTCTTCCAGACACCAGAGGAATCTTCTACCGCAAGGTCAGATGGCACCAAAGCACCACGACTGTCCTTAAACGCGAACGATTGCACCATTCCCTGATTAAATAGCTTCTGGAACGGCTCACGAGTGGAAACGTACCCAAGGTCGAATAACACCTTGTGCCAGAATCGTGAATAAAGAAGATGCAGTACCGCGTGCTCAGCTCCTCCAACGTACAGGTCAACCGGCATCCACTTCCTCTCTAGGTCTGGAGACCACCCTTGCTCTGAGTTGTGTGGATCAATAAAGCGTAGATAGTACCAACACGATCCAGCCCACTGCGGCATGGTGTTTGTCTCGCGTCTGCCTTTTTTTCCTGTCTTTGGATCAACCACGTTGAGCCACTCAGTTGCTTTGGCCAGAGGTGATTCACCACCATCAGATGGCTTGTAGTCCTCAACTTGCGGAAGAACTAGCGGCAACTCTTGATCGGTGAGCGACGTTGTCGTGCCGTCTTCCCAATGGATGATCGGAATCGGCTCGCCCCAGTAACGCTGCCTGGAGAAGAGCCAGTCGCGGAGTTTGTAGTTGACAACACGAGAACCACGTCCGGCGCGCTCTAGCCACGAGGTGATTCGATCCCCTGCTTCTTTATTTGAAACTCCCGAGAGCTGCAACTCTTTGCCCACCGTACTCTCTTCAGGCAACATTATTCCTTCTTCGGTCCATGAGATCTCTCCGGCCTTGATCGATTCAATTACGCCGGGCTTTGCCGTCTGCGGAACCAATACCGGCTTTACCGGGATTGAGAACATTCGGGCGAATTCAAAATCTCTGGCGTCATGAGCCGGAACTCCCATAACAGCCCCTGTACCGTATGACACGAGGACGTAATCACCGACATAAACTGGCACTTGAGCACCGTTAATCGGGTTCTCGACATATCCTCCGGTGAAAACACCAGTCTTTTTCCTATTCTCAAAAGTCCGATCGAAATCACTCATCTTTGCAGCCGCTTCGCGATAAGCGCGAACTGCTGAGACCTGATCAGGAGTTGTAATTCGGTCAACCAGCGGATGCTCAGGTGCGACTACAAAAAAAGTGACGCCAAATAAAGTGTCTGGTCTGGTGGTAAACGCGACTAACTTCTCATCCGAAGCGACAAGAGAGAACACGATCTCTGCTCCTGTCTTTCGCCCAATCCAGTTTCGCTGCTGCTCTTTAATAGCCTCGGGCCAGTCGATCCCTTCCAACTCAGAGATCAAGCGCTCAGAATACTTAGTAATCCGCAGCATCCACTGCTTCATTGGCTTTCGGATCACTTCGTGATTACCACGCTCGGAACGACCGTTAATTACCTCTTCGTTGGCGAGTACGGTTCCAAGCGCAGGACACCAATTCACCATCGCGTCGGCGTAATAAGCCAATCGGTGCTCGGCCTGGTAAGCCTGAACTGCCAACTGCCCCTTTTCTTTTACATCCTGCGGTATCGGCAGTTCCTCTATAGGCCTAGCCTTATTAAGGGATGGATCGAACCAAGAGTTATACAAGCGCAAAAATATCCACTGAGTCCACTTGTAATAGTCAGGGGTGCAAGTTTTAACTTCGCGATCCCAATCATAGGAGAGCCCGATCTTCTTTAGTTGCGAAGTGAAATTGGCGCAGTTTTTCTCAGTGATAGCTGCTGGATGCTCACCTGTATTCACCGCATGCTGTTCTGCTGGCAACCCGAACGCGTCGTATCCCATGGGATGGAGCACATCGAACCCCTTCATGCGCTTAAAGCGCGAATAGATATCGGTTGCGGTATAGCCTAGCGGGTGGCCAACATGGAGCCCCGAACCTGACGGATACGGGAACATATCGAGTACATAGACCTTCTGCTTACCGCTCTCAGTTGTCTTGAAGCTTTTATTATTCTCCCAGAATTTCTGCCACTTAGGCTCGATAGATTGTGGGTTGTAGCCCTTTTGCTCGTTATCCGACACGATTAAATCTCCGCGGTTATTTACTACTTAAGTACTCAGTCCTAGAGGCGTGCTCTACGGCGCCCAGGATACACGAATGCACTGCACTTTAAGAGTAGTTAATCTATTCAGAAAAGGCAGTTTATATGGATTCTTACCCCAAAAACACCCAATGCGCGCCATAACATACCAAAAAAACTACCCTATTCCAGCTTTACATACGGACCAAATTTGAGTACCCTCTCCCCGCTTTGATTTGTTTACCTATTCAAATCCAAAGCAGTCAAAGTATGGAGTCGTAGTTCAGTTGGTTAGAACGCTCGCCTGTCACGCGAGAGGTCGCGGGTTCGAGTCCCGTCGGCTCCGCCACTTTTGCCCTTCAGGGCAAAAGAGTCGAATCCCTACGAAAATCGAAGCCGCGAGCTCTTGCGTGACCTTGGTCACGTGAGAGGAGGTGCCGCAGCCGTGAGCCCCGAAGGGGCGACGGCATAAAGGCACCTAAAACAACTCGCAAGAAACGCGAGCTGGCGCAGCGTTTCTTTCTTTGCGGGGTTCGAGTCCCGCTTGCCAGCCGAAGCCTTGGCGAAGGCTGGTCGGCTCCGCCATTATTCCCCGCTCGCCTCTCTCGGCCAGGGGCTGCGCCCCTCTCGGCGCTGGTCGCGCCTTCACCCGCTTCCATCGGATGCCCTTCAGGGCGAATGATTCGAATCCTCACGAAAATGGAACTCGCGATTTATCACGCGACGAGGAGGCGTGCGCTGGGCGGCCGAAGGCTGTCGGCAATAGCACGACTAAAAAGAGACAGCTCAAAACGCGCTCGTCCGCCGAAGCCCGTCAGGGCAGAGGAGGAAGCTAGCGCAGCGTTTCTTTCATAGCAGGGTTCGAGTCCCGCTCGTCCGCCGGAGCTTTAGCGAAGGCGGATCGGCTCCGCCATTATTTATCCCCTTGGGGACTCCCGGAAACTCATAGGGAGTCCTGAAACATCCAGAAACTATTCTCTTGTCTCTTCGTGATATTACGAGCACCGAGACGCTCAGGTCGGATACCCGCCAGTACCCAGCGATACCCCCTCTTCCACGGTGTGATGGATGACAATTGGATCATCCGGCTATCCAGCGATCAGGGTGGTATAACCTTAGGGGGCGTTTCTGGGTAGGCTAAGAGATTCTGAGTCATTGTGCGCTGTGCCGTTTCACCTTGGTCAAGTGCAGCAAGAAGCGTCGGAGCTCATGTCTCAAC
>Ga0214921_10001794_pt1 | contig 35919 bp, 33 predicted proteins | sample LL1505_MetaG_FD_177992 | JGI IMG/M metagenome (GOLD analysis project Ga0214921, IMG submission 177992) | Freshwater microbial communities from Lake Lanier, Atlanta, Georgia, United States - LL-1505 | ecosystem: Environmental > Aquatic > Freshwater > Lake | place: USA: Georgia | collected... | reverse complement strand
AGCAAGGTGGCGAGTGGAAAACCGTGGATTGGCAAACTGCTTTGGAATATGTCGCTAACGGACTGCAAGGTGTGAAATCGCAATACGGTGCTGAGTTCATCGGTACGTTGGCAAGCCCTCACAGCACAACCGAAGAGTTGTATCTGGCCGCCGCTTTGATGCGCGGCTTAGGCAGTCAAAACATTGACGCGCGTTTGCGTGCTTCGGACTTCCACCACGACAACACCGCGCGTTGGTTAGGAACTGCTATTGCCTCGTTAAGTACTTTGCAACGTGCCTTGGTGATCGGATCCAACGTGCGCAAAGACCAACCTTTGTTGGCTTTGCGTTTGCGCCATGCAGTGCGCCACGGCGCTAAGTTGCACGCGATCAATGAAGCAGCTTTTGATTGGGCGATGCCTGTTGCTACGCAGATGGTGACTGACTCAGCTAACTGGGTTCAAGCATTGGCCGATGTGGCTGCATCTGTTGCGCAACTCACTGGCGCAGCTGCTCCCGTGTCAGGAAATGCAAATAACCTTCAAGCACAAGCGATTGCAAAATCTCTGCACAGTGGTGATCGCAAAGCCATATTGCTGGGTAATGCAGCAGCACACCATACAAAAGCATCTAGCTTGTTGGCTTTGGCCAATTGGATCGGCGCACAGACTGGCGCCACCGTGGGCTACCTTGGTGAAGCTGCAAATACAGTGGGTGCACAAGTGGTGGGTGCTGTTCCGTCGCACGGTGGACAAAACGCTGCGCAAATGGCGCGTGGTGGTTTGAAAGCAGCACTACTCTTGCACACCGAGCCCCATGCCGATATGGCGCATGGCGCGGCTGCAGTCCAAGCCCTAGAAAAAGCAGAGATGGTGGTGACACTTTCTGCGTTCAAAACCAATATGGCATTCAGCGATGTGCTGTTGCCAATCGCGCCCTTCACTGAAACTGCTGGAACGTTTATCAACTCGGAAGGCCGCGCACAAAGTTTCCATGGTGTTGTCAAACCTTTGGGTGAAACGCGTCCTGCATGGAAAGTGTTGCGCGTGTTGGGTTCGATGCTGCATGTGCCCGGTTTTGAGTTCGAGACGATTGAAGAAGTCCGTGCCAAAGCCATTCCTGCAAATATCGCGTCGCGTTTATCCAATGCCTGTGATGTTGCTATAGATCTAACGCCTGCAACTGAGAAGCCTGAAGTCGCATCCATCTATCAACTCGATAGTTTGGTACGTCGCGCACCTTCGTTGCAGTTGACGGCTGATGCTAAAGCGGGGAGTGTCGCTTAATGGTTGACCTGATCTATAACTCTGGTTTGCAGTTAAGTAGTCATTTCTTTTGGGTCAACTACGCATGGCCCGTGCTTTGGACGCTGATGAAAATTATGGCTGTGCTGTTGCCGCTTTTGGGTTGTGTGGCTTATCTGACTTTGTGGGAACGCAAAGCCATTGGTTACACCCAAATTCGCAAAGGTCCTAATCGCACTGGCCCAGGTGGTTTGTTGCAACCAATTGCTGACGCGTTGAAGTTGATGACCAAAGAAATCATCATCCCTGCCAAAGCGACTACCGGTTTGTTTTTATTAGGCCCCATCATGACTATCATGCCGGCCCTCGCAGCTTGGGCGGTCGTGCCATTTGGTCCTGATGTGGCTTTGGCCAATGTCAATGCAGGCCTTTTGTTTTTGATGGCGATTACTTCGCTAGAGGTCTATGGCGTAATCATCGCTGGCTGGGCTTCTAACTCCAAATACGCTTTCTTGGGTGCCATGCGTGCATCGGCGCAAATGGTGAGCTATGAAATCGCCATGGGCTTTTGCTTTGTGATTGTGTTGATGGTGTCAAACAGTCTCAATATGAGCGACATCGTAATGGGGCAAGCCAAAGGCAATATGGCGGACCTTGGTTTGAACTTCTTGTCTTGGAACTGGTTGTCTTTGTTGCCGATTTTTGTCGTGTACTTTATTTCTGGTTTAGCCGAGACCAATCGCCATCCTTTCGACGTGGTCGAAGGCGAGTCTGAAATTGTGGCTGGCCACATGATTGAATACTCAGGCATGGCATTTGCCATGTTTTTCTTAGCTGAATACGCCAACATGATTTTGGTGTCGATGTTGACGGTCGTCATGTTCTTGGGTGGCTGGTTGTCACCGATAGATAACGCGCTATTCAATATGGTGCCTGGCTGGATATGGCTGGGGCTTAAAACCTTTGTAGTAGTCACCATGTTTTTGTGGGTACGCGCAACTTTCCCGCGTTACCGCTACGACCAAATCATGCGTTTGGGTTGGAAGATTTTTATCCCCGTCACCCTTGTTTGGTTGTTGGTAGTAGGTGTTTGGATCCAAACACCTTGGAATATTTGGAACTGAGGCCGTAACTATCATGACTGCGATCACACGCCCCTCTGCTTTTTCTTTGCGCGACTTTTTGTCGAGCTTCTTGTTGCTTGAACTCTTCAAAGGTATGGCCTTAACTGGCAAGTACATGTTCTCGCGCAGCATCACGGTGCAATTTCCTGAAGAAAAAACGCCCCAATCCCCACGCTTTCGTGGCTTGCATGCCTTGCGCCGTTATGAAAACGGCGAAGAGCGTTGCATCGCTTGTAAATTGTGCGAAGCCGTTTGCCCTGCAATGGCCATCACGATTGAATCCGACCAACGCGCCGATGGCTCGCGTCGTACTACACGCTATGACATCGATCTGACCAAATGCATCTTCTGCGGTTTTTGCGAAGAAAGCTGCCCAGTGGATTCGATTGTTGAGACGCATATTTTTGAATACCACGGTGAGAAACGCGGTGACTTGTATTTCACCAAAGAGATGTTGTTAGCAGTGGGCGACCGCTACGAACCAGAAATCGCCGCTAACAAAGCGGCTGACGCCAAATACCGCTGAAAGATTTGATGATGGATGCTCAATCGGCTCTTTTTTATGCGTTCTCAGCAGTCTTGCTGTTCGCTTCTTTTCGCGTCATCACATCGCGTAACCCTGTGCATGCTGCGCTTTATCTTGTATTAGCTTTTTTCCAAGCGTCTGGCTTGTGGATGTTGTTGGAAGCAGAGTTTTTGTCGATTGCACTGGTCTTGGTGTATGTCGGTGCAGTGATGGTGTTGTTCCTCTTTGTGGTGATGATGTTAGATGTCAATATCGACAGCATGCGCGTGGGTTTTTGGAAGCACTTTCCTTTAGCCGCCACCATGGGTGCGGTGATCGCTTTGGAATTAGCTGCTGTATTGCTAGGCGGTTTCAGAGTAACCGTTCCGCATACACCGCAATTTCCAGTGATGGTGACGCCTACTGCAGTAGATGCAGCAACTTCTGCGGTGGCAGTGGGCCATATGGTTGCGACGGAAGTCTCTAATACCAAGGCGTTAGGTGTATTGCTCTACACCGAGTACCTCTACCCTGTGCAAGTTGCCGCCCTAATTTTGTTGGTGGCTTTGATTGCCGCCATTGCTTTGACATTGCGCGAACGCAAAGATACTAAAGCGCAAAACCCTGCAGAACAGGTGCGTGTAAAAGCCAGTGACAGGGTCTCACTGGTCAAGATGGACCCTGTTAAAGCAGACGTGGCATCTGCCATTGAGCCGGAGAAATCAGCATGAACATCACATTAGGACACTACTTGACTGTGGGTGCGATTTTGTTTGCACTCTCCGTGATCGGTATTTTCTTGAACCGCAAAAACCTCATCGTGCTGTTGATGGCGATCGAATTAATGTTGCTCGCTGTGAATATGAACTTCGTGGCCTTTTCGCATTACTTAGGCGATTTGCACGGACAGATTTTTGTCTTCTTTATTCTTACAGTCGCAGCCGCTGAGTCTGCTATTGGTTTAGCCATCTTGGTGCAGTTGTTCAGAAACAAGTCGAGCATCAATGTGGACGAACTCAATACGCTCAAGGGTTAATTTATGTCGCAAACCCTTCAAACTTCTAATTTACTAGCTGTACCCCTGGCGCCCTTAGTGGGCTCTGTCTTGGCAGGAGTTTTTGGTACCCACTTTGGCGGTAATTGGTTGGGACGTCGCATCACGCACAGCCTGACCATCTTGGGTGTTTTGGTGGCTTTTGTCTTATCCATGCAAACGCTTTGGAGTGTGGCGGCAGATGGTGCTCGCTTCAATGAAACACTCTACACATGGATGGTGGTGGGTAGCTTGAAAATGGAAATTGGTTTTCTTATTGACGGACTCACTGCGATGATGATGTGCGTGGTCACATTTGTATCGCTGATGGTGCATATTTACACCATTGGCTATATGGAAGAAGACGAAGGCTACAACCGTTTCTTCTCCTACATCTCTTTGTTTACTTTCTCTATGTTGATGCTGGTCATGAGCAACAACATGCTGCAACTTTTCTTTGGATGGGAAGCTGTGGGCTTGGTGTCTTATCTGTTGATTGGCTTTTGGTTTAACAAGCCCACAGCCATCTTTGCCAATATGAAAGCTTTCTTGGTTAACCGTGTGGGTGACTTTGGCTTTATCTTAGGCATTGGCTTGATCGTTGCTTTTGCTGGAACGCTCAACTACACAGAAGCTTTTGCTAAGAGCGCTGACTTGGCTGTACTCAACTTGCCTGGCACCGATTGGATGCTGGTGACGGTAATTTGCATTTGCTTGTTCATTGGTGCAATGGGTAAATCAGCACAATTCCCTTTACATGTGTGGTTGCCAGACTCCATGGAAGGACCTACGCCAATTTCTGCTTTGATCCACGCGGCGACGATGGTGACAGCGGGCATTTTTATGGTGGCGCGCATGTCACCTTTGTTTGAGTTGTCAGACACCGCATTGAACTTGGTGATGGCGATCGGTGCAATTACCGCTTTATTCATGGGTTTCTTAGGCTTGATTCAAAACGATATCAAGCGTGTCGTCGCTTATTCCACTTTGTCTCAGCTGGGCTATATGACAGTGGCTCTTGGCGCATCGGCTTATTCAGTTGCTGTGTTCCATTTAATGACACATGCTTTCTTTAAAGCGTTGCTGTTCTTAGGTGCGGGCTCTGTGATCATGGGAATGCACCACAACCAAGATATACGTTGGATGGGCGGTGTGCGCAAATACATGCCTATCACGTGGATCACCTCTTTGCTCGGGTCATTGGCTTTGATTGGTACGCCGTTTTTCTCTGGCTTCTATTCGAAGGACAGCATCATTGAAGCTGTGGCTGAAAGCACATTGCCCGCTGCAGGCTTTGCACATTTTGCTGTTCTGGCTGGCGTATTTGTCACGGCCTTCTATTCATTCCGCATGTATTTCTTGGTGTTCCACGGCCCAGAGCGTTACGACCAAAACCCAGATGCACACCACGATGATCACCACGCTCACGATGGTGGCCACCACGACCATACTCCACACGAATCACCTTGGGTGGTGACAGTGCCTTTGTTGTTGTTGGCAATTCCTTCAGTGGTGATCGGTTACTTCACGATTGACGCCATGTTGTTTGGCGACTTCTTCAAAGACGCTATTTTTGTTAATGCAGACAAACACGAGGCCATGCATGAGTTGGGCCACGCTTACCACGGTGCAATTGCCATGGCTATGCACGCATTCAGTTCAGCGCCGTTCTGGTTGGCTTTTGCTGGTGTGGTGAGTTCGTACTACATGTACATGATCAATCCTTCAGTTCCTGCTGCTATCAAGCGTGCGTGCATGCCTATCTTCACCTTGTTTGAAAACAAGTACTACATGGACTGGATCAATGAAAACATTTTGGCCCGTGGCGCACGTGCTTTGGGCACTGGTTTATGGAAGGGCGGAGATCAGTCTGTGATCGATGGTGGCATCGTCAACGGTTCTTGGAAATTGGTGGGTGCAGTCTCTGTGGTGACCCGCCAGCTTCAATCGGGATACCTCTACCACTACGCGCTAGCCATGATCGTCGGCGTGTTCTTGCTGATGACGTGGTTCGTCTGGCTCAAATAAGGAGAATAAGAAATGGGTTTATTGAGCCTTGCCATTTGGACGCCGATTGCCTTTGGCATCGTCTTGCTGGCGTTTGGCCGTGACGAACATGCAAATGTGGTGCGCTGGATCGCTTTGATCGGTGCGTTGTTTGGTTTGGCAGTCACTATTCCGATTTATCACAACTTCGAGATTGGCACGTCTGCACTCCAGATGGTGGAGTCTGGCTTGTGGATTGCACGTTTCAATATTTTCTACCGCTTGGGCGTAGATGGTTTGTCTTTATGGTTCGTCATCTTGACGGCTTTTATCACCGTGGTGGTAATCATTGCAGGCTGGGAAGTGATTACAGAACGCGTGAACCAATACATGGGCGCTTTCTTGATTTTGAGTGGCTTGATGATCGGCGTCTTTTGTGCAATAGACGGCATGCTGTTTTATGTCTTCTTTGAAGCCACGCTCATTCCGATGTATTTGATTATTGGTATTTGGGGTGGCCCTAACAAGATTTATGCGGCTTTCAAGTTCTTTCTCTACACCTTGTTGGGCTCGTTGTTGATGTTGGTGGCGTTGATCTATCTCTACACCCAATCCGGCGGCAGCTTTGATTTGGTGGCTTGGTATAAATTGCCGTTATCAATGGGGACGCAAACTCTGTTGTTCTTTGCATTTTTCGCTGCGTTTGCTGTCAAAGTGCCGATGTGGCCTGTCCACACTTGGCTGCCTGATGTTCACGTCGAAGCACCTACAGGAGGCTCTGCCGTCTTGGCTGCCATCATGTTGAAGTTGGGCGCCTATGGTTTCTTGCGTTTCTCTATGCCTATCGCACCAGATGCCGCGCATGAGTATGCCTATGTGATGATTGCACTGTCATTGATCGCCGTGGTCTATGTGGGTCTTGTGGCCATGGTGCAAGAGGATATGAAAAAGCTGGTCGCCTATTCATCGGTGGCGCATATGGGCTTTGTCACCTTGGGCTTTTTCATCTTCAACGATTTAGGTGTCTCAGGCGCCTTGGTGCAGATGATTGCGCATGGTTTTGTCTCGGGTGCTATGTTCTTGTGTATTGGTGTGTTGTACGACCGCGTGCATTCCCGCGAAATTGCCAGCTACGGTGGTGTGGTCAACACCATGCCCAAGTTCGCAGCTTTCGCTATGTTCTTCGCTATGGCTAACTGTGGCTTGCCAGGAACGGCGGGCTTTGTGGGTGAGTGGATGGTGATCTTGGGTGCTGTGCAATACCAATTTGTGATTGGTGCGATTGCCGCATCTGCGCTTATCTTTGGTGCTGCCTACACCCTGTGGATGGTCAAGCGTGTGTATCTAGGACCCGTGACCAACGATGATGTCAAAACACTGAGCGACATCAATACGCGCGAATTCTTTATGCTGGCCTTGTTGGCCATTGCAGTCTTGGCAATGGGTATTTATCCAAAACCATTTACCGATGTGATGGACGCCTCAGTGGCTGACTTGCTCAAGCATGTTGCGATTTCCAAGTTGCCGCAATAAAGAGGAATAAATCATGATTGAAAAACTCAATATCGCGGCGCTGCTTCCAGAATTGATACTGTTGGTGATGGCAATGGCGATCGCCATGATCGATTTGTTCGATACCTCCGTGCGCCGTCACACCACTTATGTGCTGACACTCATGACCTTGGTCTTGGTGGCTATTTTGCAGGCGTTTGATGCCAGCGAAGGCACAACCATCTACAGCTTTGGCAATATGGTGGTGTCAGACCCCATGGGCAATTGGCTGAAATGCTTCTCCACTCTTTCGGTAATGGTGACCTTGGTCTATGGTCGCCCCTATGCTGCAGAGCGAGATATGTTGCGCATGGGCGGTGAATTATTCACGTTGGGTTTGTTTGCGTTGCTTGGCATGTACGTCATGATCTCAGGCAATAACTTCCTAGTTCTGTATCTCGGTGTTGAGTTGCTTGCGCTCTCGAGTTACGCCTTGGTCGCACTGCGTCGTGACAATGCCACCGCCAGCGAAGCTGCGATGAAGTACTTTGTACTGGGTGCTTTAGGCAGTGGGTTTTTGCTCTATGGCATGTCACTGTTGTATGGAGCCACTGGCTCCTTAGATATCAGCACCGTATTCAAGTCTGTTACCTCAGGGCACATTAACCACCAAGTTTTGGTGTTAGGGCTTGTCTTTGTGGTGTGTGGATTGGCCTTTAAGTTTGGCGTGGTGCCATTCCATATGTGGGTGCCTGATGTTTACCAAGGATCTCCCACCGTGGTGACTCTGCTCATTGGTGGCGCACACAAGTTAGCGGCTTTCGCCATGACTATGCGTCTTTTGGTAGAAGGTTTGTTACCTTTGGCAATCGATTGGCAGCAAATGCTGATGGTCTTGTCAGTCTCCTCATTGCTCATCGGTAATCTGGCGGGTATCGTGCAAACCAATATCAAGCGCATGATCGCTTTCTCTACTATTTCGCAAATGGGTTTTGTATTGATCGGCTTGTACTCTGGCGTGGTCAACGGCAATACGGCGGCTGCAGCTAATGCCTATAGCTCGGCGATGTTTTATGTGGTGACCTATGTGCTGACCACCTTGGCGGTCTTCGGCATTGTGATGTTGCTAGCGCGTGAAGGTTTTGAGAGCGAAGAGATTGCAGATTTCGCAGGGCTGAACCAGCGCAGCCCGTTGTATGCGGGCGTCATGGCCTTGTGTATGTTCTCTTTGGCAGGTATTCCGCCAATGGTTGGGTTCGCGGGCAAGCTGTCTGTGTTGCAAGCTTTGGTGGCTTCGGGTCAAACAGGTGCTGTAGCCCTTGCGGTGTATGCCGTCATGATGTCTTTACTGGCAGCTTTCTACTATTTGCGTGTTGTGAAGGTGATGTACTTTGATGCACCTATTACGGCGAGTACCGTGTCTGCTGGAACTGATGTACGCATCGTTTTATTGATCAATAGCGGCCTTTTATTGGTTTTAGGTTTGTTGCCGGGGGGTCTGATGACGCTTTGTGCGCGCGCTATTGTTTCTACCCTTGGCACCTAAACAGCTCATTATTTAGATCTGACAAATGAAAGTCCTTGACCTCCATTGCGCGCATCTTCATAATTTTGAAGGATGGTTTGCGAGTGAAGATGATTTTCAAAATCAGTTATCGCGCCAACTCGTATCGTGTCCCCTATGTGGTGATACCGGTGTGCAGAAAAAGCTTAGCGCTCCGCGCTTAAACCTCAGTTCTGCCCGCGGTGAACAAGAGGCGCAAAAATCTACTGAGGTGGTTCCGGTAGACAGCAACCCAATAGTTCCATCACCACAAGAAGTTGCAAACCTTGATACCAACCAACTGCAGGCTGCTTGGATGCAAATGGTGCGTCATGTAGTGGCCAATACAGAAGACGTTGGCACTAAATTCTCTGAAGAAGCCCGCAAGATGCATTACGGAGAAGCGGAGCACCGCAACATACGCGGACACGCTACGCCAGCTGAAACAGAATCTTTGCTGGAAGAAGGCATTCAAGTAATGCCCTTGCCAGTGCCTGAAGCCCTTAAAGGCCCTCTGCAGTAAATCTTTGCACGAGCGTCAATGCTTGTGCAGTTGGATCTGTGCTGTCACAAGCAATGATGTGCCGCTCAGGCATGCTGCGTAACCAAGTCAACTGTCTTTTGGCCAACTGCCTGGTAGCAGCGACGGCTGTTTCTTTCAGACGGGCCAACATCTCTTGTGAACTGTTAGCTTGCAATTGCATAGCGTCCAACTGCTCCCAAGCCTGTCTGTAACCCACGCAGCGCATGCTGGGTAAGTCTGGATTCAGATCACCACGCTCGCGCAAGGTTTGCATTTCATCTAAAAAACCTGCCGCCAACATTGCATCGAAACGTTGTTCAATCCGTTGATGTAGCCACGACCGATCGTTGGGTTCTAGCGAGATGACATCCAACTTATTTCTAGATACAAAAGACTGATGAGCATCCAAACGCTTTTGTGCACCCTCCTCAAACCAAGCAGTCAAGCTTTTGCCACTGATATGCCAGACCTCTAAAGCACGTGAAATGCGTTGTGCGTCATTGGGCGCTAATCGTGCGGCAGTAGCAGGATCGATTTTGCTTAGCTCTTCATGCATGGCGGGCCAACCGGTAGCTTTTGCGCGGGTCTCTATTGCGTCGCGTATTACTGCATCTGTTTTTGGTAAATCATCAATGCCATCTTGCAAAGCTTTCAGATACAGCATGGTGCCACCCACCAACAATGGCAATTTTCCGCGCGATTGAATATCGGTAATCAATTGCTCTGCATCATTTATAAAATCAGCAGCGTTATACGTCTGGGTAGGTTCACGGATATCAATTAAGTGATGTGCAACCTTTTTACGTTCTTGTGCACTCGGTTTTGCAGTCCCAATATCCATGCCGCGATAAACCAGCGCGGAGTCAATGCTGATGATTTCTAACGGAATCCTTTCGGCTATGGCCATTGCAGTAGCAGTTTTGCCGCTTGCTGTAGGACCCACCAAGGCAATCGGTTTAAGCATGCTTGAGCCCAATGCGTTGTATGAGTGTCCACGCAGTCAAGCTAGTCACAAAAGACCAAAACCCAATGCCCCATGCCATCCCATGAACAGCGCCACCATCTTGTTGTCCCAGCCAAATACCCATGGCAAAAGCCACTGCCATCATCAAGAACCCACCAAGTGCAGATGCGGCACCTGCAGCTTGTGGAAAGGGACCTACAGACCCGCTTTGACCACAAGGTTGATGAATACCATGACCCAAAATGAAAATATAAAAAGGCCCGACTAAAGCAATCACAGAATGCCATTCCATCCAAGCACTGACGTTAAGCAATATGCCGCCTGTCAAACTCAAAACGCCACCCATCGCTACGGACCGTGCCACGCCGTAACGCACCAAAAGCCAGCGACACAAAAAAGTCCCCAACATGTAAATGAATGACATGGAAAACATCACTAGCCCATATTCGAGTTTGCTCAGGCCCACCACACCAATAAAAACAAAAGACGATGTGACCAAAAAAACAAACAAACCACCATAGGACCCCAAGGTCAAAGTGGCAAATGCAATAAACGTGGGGTGTTTGAGAATATGCCACCAAGTCATTGCTAATTCTTGAAAGGGCGGAACAGCGCTGTTGGTATTGGGCGCAGACTCTTGGTATTTCCAAGCGATCGCCAACAAACAGATGGCGCCAAATACTGCAACAGCACCCAGAGCAGCATGCCAGCTATAGACTTGCGTGAGAAAGGCGCCCAATGGTGCGCTCATGCAAGCGATTGCGCCAAGCCCTGTCAATGCTTTGGACATCACGCGTGCGCCAACTTCAGGCGTGTATAAGTCCCGCACAATCGCCCGCGCGCACACAACAACTGAACCCATGGCAGCACCTTGCAGCGTACGCCAAATAATCAGTGCATCGATAGACGGCGCAATAACGCAACCTATTCCAGCAACTACATAGGCTACCAAACCTAGCAAAAGCACAGGTCTACGTCCCCACATATCTGAAAGTGGGCCCCAAAACAATTGCGAAACACCAAAGGCCAACAATAAAGCGCCGAGGGTCATATGAATTTGCGCCATCGATGCACCAAACTCTTGCGTCAGGATTGGGAGTGTCGGTAGATAGAGGTCAGACGTTACCGGCTGAATACCCAGCATCAACGCCAAAAGCACCACCGTCAAACGGCTAGACATGGCTGCTGACATTCAACGGCCACGCATAAACAAAGCGTCAAGTTCGCGAAGGGAGATTTGTCGCCAAGTCGGGCGGCCATGGTTGCATTGGTCCGAGCGAGGTGTGATTTCCATCTGGCGCAACAAGGCATTCATTTCTTCCACCGTCAATTTTCGATTGGCTCGCACCGCACCATGGCAAGCCATGGTGGCGAGTAATTCGTTTTGTGCGCGTTGCAACACAGTGCTGGCATCGTGTTGCTGTAATTCCGCTAAAACACTCCGTGCCAACGCAGCTGGGTCACCTTTGGAGAGCGAAGTAGGAACAGCACGTACAGCTAGTGTTTTTGCTGTGAGTAAAGAGATTTCAATACCAAGATCTATAAGCACTTGCTCGCTAGCCTGGGCAGTCGCAATCTCTTGCTCTGTTGCTGGAAAAGTGGCAGGAATCAATAGTGGTTGGCTAGAGAGTTGGTGCGCATCAATTTGCAATTTGAGTTGCTCATACACAATCCGCTCGTGCGCTGCGTGCATATCTACTAGGACCAAACCTTGGCTGTTTTCTGCCAAGATATAGACGCCTTGTAACTGGGCAAGCGCCTTACCTAGTGGCCAAGATTCAGATGTGTCTTGATCTGCTGCAGGAGTGAGGTTCTCTGATTTTTGCCAAATTTGCCCTAAGTCTTGAACCTTCCCTCCTTGCAAGGTCATGGGTGCTTGTTGCCAAGTAGGTACTTTCCATGCGGATGCTGCGATGTCATTGGATGGTGCAGAGTCTTGCACCATGGCGGCGTTAGCACGCGGAATAGCCAATGCGTTTTCTACCGCGCGCCTGACAGCTTGGTGCACTTCACGCCCATCGCGAAACCGCAATTCAATTTTGGTGGGATGCACATTCACATCGACGCGCGTGGGGTCCATGTCTAAATACAAAGCATAGACAGGTTGACGGTGTCCATGCAGCACATCTTCATAAGCACTGCGTGCCGCATGCGTGACCACTTTGTCGCGCACAAAGCGACCATTCACATACAAGAACTGGTGGTCTGCACGGGCCCTGGCAGCGTCTGGAATACCCGCGCGTCCAAAGACGTGCAAATTACCTTGTGTGAATTGCACCGCCACAGAGTTTTTTAAAAAATCGGCGCCAAGTACATCTGCTAGCCTGCGGTCTAATTCCTCATTGCCCGTTTGACTGCGCCATTGCTCAACCAATTTGCCATCGTGCCAAATCTCAAAACCTACTTGGGGACGCGAAAGCGCATGGCGACGCACGGCTTCTACACAATGCGCTAATTCAGTAGCGTCGGTTTTTAAAAATTTACGCCGCGCAGGCGTGCTGTAGAAAAGTTCTTTCACTTCCACTGTGGTGCCCAATGCGCGAGCTGCTGCTTGCAACTCGCCACTGCGGCCATCTAAACGCATGGCATGGTCTTGCTGTGCGGTGCGCGATAGCAAGGACAACTCGGAGACAGAGTGAATAGCCGCTAAAGCCTCACCGCGAAAACCCATGGTTCCAACAGATTCGAGTTCGTTTAAATTCGTGATCTTGCTGGTCGCGTGGCGTTTTAGTGCAATGGGCAGTTCGTCTGCCGGAATACCTGCGCCGTTGTCTTCCACGCTGATCAAGCGCACGCCGCCGCTAAGAAGTCTGACAGTGATATGCGTGGCACCTGCGTCTAAAGCGTTATCCACCAACTCACGCACAACAGAAGCAGGGCGTTCGACCACTTCGCCAGCGGCAATTTGGCTGATCAATTCATCTGGGAGTTCGCGAATCGCGCGTTGGGGTTGAATGCTAGGGTGCACCGAGGCATTTTAGAGCCTGTGATAATCCACCACCATGGAAATCATTAACTTCTTTATCGACTTCATTCTCCACATTGACCGCTATTTGGAAAGTTTTGTGCAAGCCAATGGTGTGTGGGTGTATGTTTTGTTGTTCGCCATTATCTTTGTGGAAACAGGTTTGGTTGTCATGCCATTCTTGCCTGGCGACTCCTTGTTGTTTGTGGTGGGCGCCATGTGTGGCGTTGGACTCATGGACTATGGCCTCTCAGTGGCTTTGCTGGTGACTGCTGCCATCGCTGGTAACCAAACCAACTACACGATTGGTCACTACTTTGGTCCCAAAGTGTTTGCGTGGGAAAACTCACGGTTTTTCAATCGCCAAGCGTTTGACCAAGCCCATGCTTTTTATGAACGCTATGGCGGTATCACTATCGTGGCAGCTAGGTTTATGCCGTTCTTGAGAACGTTTGCCCCCTTTGTTGCAGGTGTTGCGCAGATGACACGACGTAAGTTCACATTCTTCGACGTTACGGGTGGATTGTTGTGGGTCGGAGGCATTGTGTCCGCTGGATATTTCTTTGGAAATATTGAATGGGTCAAATTGAATTTACAAAAAATCATCTGGGCGATGATTTTGATACCAGGTGCCTTAGCGATATATGGCGCGTGGAAAGGCTCTAGAGCCCCAAAGGCCTGACGCTTGCAACGCTTCCAATTGAAATAGAAGCTAAGTTTAAAAATTAAGTATTGCGATTGCGCGCTAGAGGTGGATTACGCAAGAAGTAGCGCTCAATGCTTCGCATCAGCGCATCAGAGAGTTCATTTTGGTAGCTCTCGCTATTGAGCCGTGCTTCCTCATCGGGGTTGCTAATAAAAGCTGTCTCAACCAACACACTTGGAATATCTGGCGCCTTTAAAACCGCAAACCCCGCTTGCTCCACTTGCGGTTTGTGAAGTTTTCCGATGCGACGTATTTGCCCCAACATTTCATTACCCAGTTTCAAACTGTCATTGATTTGCGCAGTAGTGCTCATGTCTAGCAGCGCGCGTTGCACGGTGGCGTCTTGCACCTTTAAATTGAGCCCGCCCACTAAGTCTGCGCGGTTCTCTTGTGAAGCCATCCAACGCGCTGCGGCGCTTGTTGCGGCACCTTGGCTCAAAGCAAACACACTGGCTCCGCGGGCCTCTGGTGTCATAAAAGCATCGGCATGGATGCTGACAAACAAATCAGCTTGCACACGCCGTGCTTTTTCTACTCGCAACTGCAAGGGTACAAAAAAATCCGCATCGCGCGTGAGATAAGCGCGCATGGGCAGTGGCCCCATTCTGGTTTTGATCACCGTGTTGTTGATGCGGTCACGCATGCGGTGGGCGATTTGCAGGACCACATCTTTTTCTTTGGTGCCACGAGGACCGATTGCGCCAGGGTCTTCGCCACCATGACCTGGATCTAGTGCGACGATGATGAAACGCTCAGTGTTGTGATTCGATTGCCCTGCAGTAGCTTTTGAGTCTGTTGAAGACGCGGAAACAGTTGGTGCAGCGATCATGGGTGATGAAGCATTGGAAGCAGGAGTAGTGACGGTACTTTGTTGAGGCGCTATAGGTGCACTTTGGGACGCTGAAGGCGTCAGAGGAACCGCCGCCTTATTCATCTGACGCGCTAAGAGTTCACCCAAGGGGTCGGGGTTGGTATGTCGAGCAATCAAAGCCTCTAAAGGATCTGCCACTTTGGTGGGATACAAATCAAGCACCAAGCGGTGTTGGTATTGGGCATTACCAGAAGATCGCACAGGCGGCAAGTTAAAAACCTGAGGCAACACCATTTGGCGTAAATCCAAAACCAAACGAACCGTATTGGCCGTGTATTGCCCAACGCGTACACCGGTGATGAAAGGATCATCCGAACGAACTTTCCCCACCAATTCTTTGAGTGCAGGGTTGAGTTCAATCCCTTCAATGTCTACCGCTAAGCGTGGAGGGTTGGCAATAAAGAGTGGTGTAGTGGTGAGCGCCGCATCGCTTTCAATCGTGACGCGTGTGTAGTCGCTGGCTGGCCACACGCGCACTGCCAATATCGTGGCGCCCCACGCAATGTCTGCTCCGCCCAACATCAAAAGGGCGCTGGTGGTCTGTAGAAATCGTCTACGTGGTTGTGGGTAACTCACGTCTGTCTCTCCAAGCGCGCGATCAACTCAGAGCCCAATACGGTGTGAGACTTCAAAGCTATATGGCGTTGGTCTTCGTTATCAACACTTATGTGCATAGCAATATCAGGCATTGGCAACACACCGTGGGCATTTGTAGGCCATTCGCAAAGTTTGAGCCCCTCGCTTGCAAATATGTCACGAAAACCAGCGTCCTCCCATTCCTGGGGGTCATTGAAACGGTAAAAATCAAAATGCCAAATATGACCTGTACTCACTTCATAAGGTTCTACCACCGCATAGGTGGGGCTTTTAACGCGACCAGTCACGCCCAAGGCTTGCAACAGATGGCGCACGAAGGTCGTTTTACCAGCACCCAATTCACCGTCTAATGTGATGCAGGCGTTTAATTCTGTTTGCTGGTGAACGAGAGATGCTGCCAATTGCTGGGCAAAGCCCGCAGTAGCTTGTTCGTTAGGCCAGAGCAGTGTTTTTACAATGGTTGAATTATTCAAGGAAGTAGAGTGCCGATCGATCCCACATTGTTACTCGCGCACATCCAAAAAACAGGACATGCACTGGGATTTTCCCAAATTGCGGTGGCCCCTGTAGATTTGTCGTCCGCCGAACCCGCTTTGCTCTCATGGCTCGAGAAAAACTTCCACGGCGAGATGGACTATATGGCCCGCCACGGCCTCAAACGCGCCCGTCCTGCAGAGTTGGTTCCTGGTACGGTGAGCGTGATTACCGCGCGAATGAACTATCTTCCCCGTGATACGCCAGTAGATTGGCAAGAGGTGGAGTGGGGGCGTTTGCACAATCCGACAGAGGCAGTTGTTTCTGTGTATGCCAGAGGGCGCGATTACCACAAGGTGCTGCGCCAACGCTTGGGTCAATTGGCACAAGCCATAGAAAACTATCTTGCAGGCCACGAAGATTCACTACAAACCCGTGCATTCACAGATTCTGCGCCCGTGTTGGAAGCCGAATTAGCCACACGCAGTGGACAAGGTTGGCGCGGCAAACACAGTTTGGTGCTCAACCGTGACGCTGGGTCGATGTTTTTCTTGGGCGAGATTTTTTTAAATATCCAGTTGTCTGTGTCAGAGCCTGTCACGGAACATTGTGGGCAATGCACAGCATGCATAGATGTGTGTCCCACAAAAGCCATAGTCGCGCCTGGCTTGGTGGATGCAAGACGATGTATCTCTTATCTCACCATTGAGCATGCAGGTTCTATTCCTGAAGAGTTGCGTCCTTTGATGGGTAACCGTATTTATGGTTGTGATGACTGTCAGTTAACCTGCCCTTGGAATAAATATGCGCAGACATCCAACTTGCCTGACTTTGACACGCGAAATGGTTTGGTGGGGCAACAGCTAGTTGAAGTTTTGGGGTGGACTCAAGAGCAGTTTTTACAACGCACAGAAGGCAGCGCGATTAGGCGTATTGGGTATTTGCGTTGGTTGCGCAATGTGGCGGTGGCGGCGGGGAATGCGTTGCGGTCAACACAAAATAATTTAAGTGCTGAGGGCTTGGTAGCATTACGCCAAGCTTTGCAGTTACATGCAAACCATACAGACGCCAATGTAAGAGAGCATGTGCAATGGGCTTTATCTAGCTAACTCCGCTTTAATGGCAGCCCCCAACTCAATAACAGCCAACGCGTAATAGCTACTCCAGTTATACCGAGTCACCACATAAAAGTTCTCAGTGCCCACCACATAACTAGGCGCATCTGTTCCATTAAACAATTCCACCAAGGCAAGATTACCTTTGTGCTGTTGCGCATCTGGAGTCAACACTACACCTTTGTCTTGCATACTTGCGGCACTGAAAGACGGCAAGATGTCTGGGGCTAGTAGTGTGGATTTGTCTAACTTGGCATCGTCAAATTGCGCGGAGTAGTGCGTGGGCATTCCCGTTTGCCAGCCAAAGGCTTTGAAGTAATTCGCGACAGATCCAATTGCGTCCACTGGGTTTTTAAGCAAATCAATGCGTCCATCACCATCAAAGTCCACGGCAAAGCGCGACCAACTCGAAGGCATGAACTGTGGCCAACCCATAGCGCCTGCATAACTACCTGTGATGGCGGCTTGACCTTTAGGTTGTGCATGCACCATCTTTAAAAAGTATCCCAACTCCGATTTAAAAAATGCTTGTCGATCTTGCGCACGTGGATGCTCTGGTGGGAAATGCAGTGCCAATGTCGTCAACACATCGAGCACTTTGTAATTGCCCATGTGTTGCCCGTAAAAAGTTTCTACGCCAATCACGCCGACTATTAATTCAGCAGGTACCTCGTAAGTCTCCTGCGCGCGGTCTAATGCTTCGCGGTGTAATTGCCAAAATCTTTTGCCTGCCTCGACTCGCCTTGGTTCGATAAATCGCGCTTGATAAGCGGCCCAATTTTTGGGTGATGAAGCAGGTGGTGGCAGCACCATTTTTTCAAGACCTTGCACGCGTCTGGCAAGGCTGAGTTGGTGACGTACCCAAGCCACTGGAATTTGCTGGTTTTGAGAAATGTCACTAGCTAGTTGTGCTACCTCAGCGCGAGGGCCAAATGGCGTGGTGCGAATCTGGTGGGGCTTATGTTTTTTGCCATGCACAGCAGCCAAGGCTGCAGAGGAGCATGTGCAAGCGAAGAAGATGGCAAAGAAAACTAAGAAACGCATCGGAAAAGAGGTGAGCAGAATAGGGAGTTTCACGCGATAGAAAATAGAGGAAAAGCTAGGCTTGCATGTTAAGCTGAGTTCGATACATTCATCACGCATATGCACAAAACAGGTTATTACACACATCCTGAATGTCGAAGACACGAAATGGGCGCCGGACATCCTGAATGTCCTGAGCGACTCGATGCTATTCAAGAGCGTTTGCTAATGAGTGGTTTGGACATTGGCTTGACAGCCATCGAGGCGCCTGCCGCTTCATTTGACGTCTTAGCTCTGGCCCACGATGTGGATTACATCGACCACCTGCGTTTAACTTCACATCGCTTAATTCAAGACCAATCTGCAGCAGGTCCAACTTATACGCACGTGGACCCAGACACCGCTATGAACTCGCACACGTGGAAAGCGGCTTTGCATTCTGCAGGTGCTGCGATTGCGGCTACCGATGCGGTGATCAACGGTGAATTGGCCAATGCTTTTTGTGCAGTGCGTCCTCCTGGGCACCACGCCATGCGGCGCAAAGCGATGGGATTTTGTTTTTTTAATAACGTAGCAGTGGCGGTGAAGCACGCTATTCATCAACACGGCTTAGCGCGTGTGGCTGTGGTGGACTTTGATGTGCACCACGGCAATGGCACAGAGGACATTCTTGCGAATGACGCGCATGTGTTGATGGTGAGTTTTTTCCAGCATCCTTTTTATCCTTACTCGGGCACCGAGAAGCAAGCGTCGAATATGGTGAATATTCCTGTGCCCGCATACACACGTGGCATGGATGTGCGAGATTTGGTTGAAAACTACTGGGTCCCTAAATTAGAAGAGTTCAAACCCGAGATGATCTTTATCAGCGCTGGTTTTGATGCCCACCGTGAAGACGATATGGGGCAAATGGGTCTTACCGAGCAAGACTATGCGTGGATCACCCAGCGCATTTGTGATATCGCCAAGCGCCACGCCAAAGGGCGCATCGTGTCGTGCTTAGAAGGTGGTTATGCCTTGAGTGCTTTGGGCAGAAGCGTGGAAGCGCATTTGCGCGTGTTAGCGGATTTGTAAAACCATGAATGCATTGCAAGAGATTTTTTTAGATTTCCAAAACTCCTCCATGCCGATGGAGTTAATGGTCTTGGCCGCGTCATTGGCTTTGGCCTGGATGTGTGCTTGGGCGCTAGGGAGAGGCGGCACGCGAGATTCCATTTTGTTTGGCCGTCGGGTGGTGGATGGACTGCTGTTTCCTTTGATGGCCTTGGTTTTCACATTGGCTTGCAAAACTATTTTGGTGAAGTTCCAAAGCGTGGCTTTGCTCAAACTGGCGGTGCCGGTGCTCTTGGCCTTGGCGGTGATTCGACTCATTGCCCGTGTTTTGACTTCGGTGTTTCCTGAGTCGCATGGTGCGCGTTTGATAGAGCGTGCAGTTTCTTGGTTGGCATGGGCTTTTGCGGTGATGTGGATCACGGGCTTGTTGCAACCGGTGAGAGAAGAGCTTGACGCTATCGAGTTTTCTGTCGGTAAGTCACATGTGTCTTTGCTGCACGTGCTGGAGGTCATGGTTAGCTCCAGTTTTGTGCTGGTCTTGACCTTGTGGCTGTCTGCTTTCTTGGAGTCCAAGGTGCTAAGCAGAGCGTTGACCGATTTGTCTATGCGTAAGGTAGCTTCAAACGCGATGCGCGCCTTCTTATTGCTAATCGGCATGCTGGTGGCCTTATCGGCCTCGGGTTTCGACCTCACCGCTTTGTCTGTGCTTGGTGGTGCTTTGGGGGTGGGGCTTGGCTTTGGCTTGCAAAAGTTAGCGGCCAACTATGTCAGCGGTTTTGTGATTTTGTTAGAGCGCTCGTTGCGTATTGGCGACTATGTGCGGGTGGATGGTTTTGAGGGTTGGGTGACGGACATCAAAACCCGCTATACCTTGGTGCGGGCTATCAACGGCGTCGAATCTGTCGTCCCTAACGAGCTCTTGATGACGCAACGGGTCGAAAATCTGTCGCTCGAATCTAGCCACCTGTTGCAAAACTGTATGTTCTGGGTCGGTCTTAACAGCAATGTGGACGCGGTTCAAAAACTATTGGTCGATGCGGCCATGTCGGCCGATCTAGTTATGGCTGATCCAGCGCCTATGGCTCTATTGGCCGAAGTTGCGCCCCAGGGTTTGCGGTTTCAGCTGAATTTTTGGATGGGTGACCCTGCCCACGGACAAGGTTTGGTGAAGTCCAATGTGAATATGGCGGCGCTGGAAGCTTTGCGGAAAGCTGGGGTGCTCTTGGCGCCTGCGCCCTATGAGTTACAACTTATCAAAACGACCTAAATAAGCACGATATGAGCGGAAAAGGTCTGCCGAATACCGCTTTTAGCGTCCAGAAAAAAAGCACGGTCGTGCTAAAGTTTGGGGTTTAGATATTAGAATGTGACGTTTACGTAAACGTCAATCAGTTTTCATTATTTTTTGGAGTTCTAGCCATGAAAGTTTTGGTCGCAGTCAAGCGCGTTGTCGACTACAACGTGAAGGTTCGCGTGAAGTCGGACAACACCGGAGTCGACATTGCCAACGTCAAGATGAGCATGAATCCGTTTGACGAGATTGCGGTGGAAGAAGCCGTTCGTCTAAAAGAAAAAGGCGTGGTCACTGAAGTGATCGCCGTCTCCTGCGGCGTGACCCAATGCCAAGAAACACTGCGCACTGCCATGGCCATTGGCGCAGACCGCGGCATCTTGGTCGAGACAACCGAAGAACTCCAACCATTGGCCGTAGCCAAGTTGCTCAAAGCCTTGGTGGACAAAGAACAACCCGGCTTGGTAATTTTGGGCAAACAAGCGATTGACGACGACTGCAACCAAACCGGCCAAATGTTGGCTGCTCTGGCAGATATGCCCCAAGCTACTTTTGCATCGAAAGTGGAAGTGGCAGACGGCAAAGCCAGCGTCACCCGCGAAGTCGACGGTGGTTTAGAGACGCTCTCTATTAGTTTGCCCGCGGTTATCACTACAGACCTGCGCCTGAACGAACCCCGCTACGTCACCTTGCCCAACATCATGAAGGCCAAGAAAAAGCAACTCGATATCTTCAAGCCAGAAGACCTCGGCGTGAATGTCACCCCCCGAATCAAGACCTTGAAAGTCAGCGAGCCGCCTAAGCGCAGCGCTGGTATCAAAGTTGCCGATGTGGCTACTTTGGTCGACAAACTCAAGAACGTGGCCAAGGTCATCTAAATAGAACAGATCAGGAGCAAAACAATATGTCATCCCTTGTCATTGCCGAACACGACAACGCGTCGATCAAGCCTTCAACTCTCAACACCGTCACAGCCGCAGTGGCCATGGGTGGCGATGTCCATGTGCTGGTCGCTGGACACAACGCCGCTGGCGCCGCTGCCGCTGCCGCCCAAATTGCAGGCGTGAGCAAAGTGATCCACGCAGACGGTGCTGACCTCTCACATGGCTTGGCTGAAAACTTAGCCGCGCAAATTTTGGGGCTGGCCAGCAGTTATTCCCACATCGTGTTCCCAGCCACCGCTGGCGGCAAAAACATTGCCCCCCGTGTTGCAGCCAAATTAGATGTGGGCCAGATCAGCGATATCACCAAGGTTGAAAGCCCTGACACTTTTGAGCGCCCGATCTATGCAGGTAATGCCATTGCAACCGTTCAATCGACCGATGCGGTCAAGGTCATCACAGTTCGTACGACGGGCTTTGATGCAGCTGCTGCAACTGGCGGTTCAGCGTCCATAGAAACCGTGTCTGCCGCTGCCGACTCAGGCAAAAGCAAATTCATGGGAAGCGAAATCGCCAAGAGCGATCGTCCTGAATTGACGGCTGCCAAGATCATCGTCTCCGGTGGTCGTGCCTTGGGTAGCGCAGAGAAATTTGCTGAAGTCATTACACCCTTGGCAGACAAGTTAGGTGCTGCCTTAGGCGCAAGCCGCGCGGCAGTCGATGCGGGCTATGCGCCTAACGATTGGCAAGTCGGTCAAACCGGCAAGATCGTTGCACCCCAGTTGTATGTGGCGTGTGGCATCAGCGGGGCCATCCAACATTTGGCGGGTATGAAAGACAGCAAGGTGATCGTCGCGATCAATAAAGACCCAGAAGCGCCCATTTTCTCGGTGGCTGACTTTGGTCTAGAGGCTGACTTGTTTGTGGCTGTCCCTGAACTTGTTGCCGCTTTATAGGAGCACGCCATGTCGTACATCGCCCCCGTCAAAGATATGTTGTTCAACATGGCCCATCTCGGTGGCCTAGAACAAATTGCACAAATGCCTGCGTTTGAAGATGCTGGGCTTGAAACGGCACAAGCGGTTCTCGAAGAATGCGCAAAACTCAATGAATCGGTCTTGGTTCCTTTGAACTGGGAAGGCGACAAAAACCCGTCTTATTTCAAAGACGGCCATGTGCACACCACGCCTGGGTTCAAAGAGGCTTACACCCAATACATTGAAGGCGGATGGCAAGGACTGCAACACCCGCCCGCTTTCGGTGGTCAAGGTTTACCCAAAACCATTGGCGCGGCATGCGGTGAAATTTTGAATTCCGCCAATATGAGTTTTGCCTTGTGCCCCTTGCTCACCGACGGTGCAATTGAGGCGCTACTCACTGCCGGCTCCGACGATTTAAAAGCTATTTACTTAGAAAAGCTCATTTCTGGTGAGTGGACCGGCACGATGAACTTGACCGAGCCCCAGGCGGGTTCCGACTTGGCCGCAGTTCGCACGCGCGCCGAGCCACAACCCGATGGCACATACAAAGTGTTTGGCACCAAGATTTACATCACCTATGGTGAACACGATATGGCGAAAAACATCGTCCACCTCGTGCTAGCCCGTGTGCAGGGCGCACCCGAGGGCGTCAAAGGCATTAGCTTGTTTGTAGTGCCTAAGGTTTTGGTGAATAAAGATGGCTCGCTTGGCGCGCGCAACGACGTGCATTGCGTCAGCATCGAACACAAGATGGGCATCAAAGCCAGTCCCACAGCAGTTTTGCAATACGGCGACCACGGTGGTGCCATCGGCTACTTGGTAGGGGAAGAGAACCGCGGTTTGGAGTACATGTTCATCATGATGAACGCCGCCCGTTACGCCGTGGGTGTGCAAGGCATTGCCGTGGCAGAGCGCTCTTACCAAAAGGCAGCCCAATTTGCGCGTGACCGCGTGCAAAGCCGCCCCGTCGATGGCAGCATGAAAACCAGCGCGCCCATCATCCACCACCCCGACGTGCGCCGCATGCTCATGACCATGCGTGCTTACACCGAAGGTTGTCGATCTATGGCGACTGTGGCCGCTGCAGCGTATGACGCATCGCACCACCACCCAGATGCGGCGACCCGCAAAGAGAATTTAGCCTTCTACGAATTCTTGGTGCCCTTGGTCAAAGGCTTTAGCACTGAGATGAGTTTGGAAGTCACGAGTCTTGGCGTGCAAGTGCATGGCGGCATGGGCTTTATCGAAGAAACCGGTGCAGCCCAGTATTACCGCGACGCGAAAATTTTGACGATTTACGAAGGTACTACTGCCATTCAAGCCAACGATTTGGTTGGTCGCAAAACTTCACGTGACGGCGGCCAAACGGCCAAAGCTATCGCTGGCCAAATTGAACAAACTGAAAAACAACTCAAAGCCCACAGCGATGTACGTTGCCATGCGGTGGCCAAGCGACTCTCTGCAGCGCGTGAAGCGTTTTTAGATGTGGTGGAGTTCTTTGTGACCGAGAGTAAAACCAATCCCAATGCGGTTTACGCCGGTAGCGTGCCATACCTCATGCTCTCGGGTAACCTGATGTCCGGTTGGCAAATGGCGCGCGCTATGTTGGTGGCGCTCGAACATATTGCCAAAAACGATGATGTTGCATTCATGCAAGCCAAGGTCACCACTGCGCGTTTTTATGCGGACCATATTTTGTCCAAAGCACCTGGTGCGCGCGACAGCATCGTTGCTGGCGCGGACAGCGTCACTGAAATGGCGTTAGAAGCTTTCTAAGCTTTCAAAGTCCATCAGACGCAAACGCTGGCGTTATTCGTAAGAAATATCCTTCTCAATAAACGACTCCTCACAAAGGATTTACATGTCTAAATTGCCAGCAGTCTTGCAGCAACTGAAGTTTCCCGTGATAGCTTCGCCTTTGTTCATCATCAGCAACCCGAAGTTGGTGATTGCCCAATGCAAGGCCGGTGTGGTGGGTTCTATGCCTGCGCTCAATGCGCGGCCTGCAGAGCAATTGGAAGAGTGGTTGATTGAAATCACCGAAACACTCGCCGCCTACAACCGCGCGAACCCAGACAAACCTGCCGCACCTTTCGCCATCAACCAAATCGTGCACAAGAGCAATGACCGTCTTGAGCACGACATGGCCATGTGTGTGAAATACAAGGTGCCGATCATCATCACCTCGCTGGGTGCGCGGGAAGATGTGAATGCTGCCGCCCACAGCTATGGTGGCATCGTCTTGCACGACATCATCAACAACAAGTTCGCTAAAAAAGCGATTGAAAAAGGCGCTGACGGTTTAGTCGCGGTGGCTGCTGGCGCTGGTGGGCATGCGGGCGTCAAAAGCCCGTTTGCCTTGATCCAAGAAATCCGCGAATGGTTTGATGGCCCGATTGCCTTGAGTGGCGCGATCGCCAATGGTGGCGCCATTCTTGCCGCCCAAGCCATGGGTGCTGACTTTGCCTACATAGGTTCAGCGTTTATTGCTACCGAAGAAGCCCGCGCCGCCGAAGAATACAAACAGGCCATTGTCAAAGCGTCATCGGACGATATCGTCTACAGCAACCTGTTCACTGGCGTGCACGGTAATTATTTGGCGCCGTCGATTCGCAATGCGGGGCTAGACCCTGAGAACTTGCCTGAGAGCGATGCATCCAAAATGAACTTTGGCGGTGACGCCAAGAAAGCTTGGAAAGACATCTGGGGTTGCGGCCAGGGCATTGGCGCCGTCAAGGCTGTTTTGCCGACTGCCGATTTAGTCGCTCGCCTCCAGCGTGAATACGAAGAGGCGAGGGTACGTCTGAACTTAGCGCATCACTAAGACAGGAATCGTGGTGTGCGTCAGCACTTGCTGGGTTTCGCTGCCTAGCAACAAGCGCTTGATGCCTTTGCGACCGTGAGAGGCCATGACGATTAAGTCAACTTTGTTCTTCTTGGCGGTGGCGACCAAAGCATCGGACACGCTGTCTGATTTGACAACAACGGTTTTGACAGAGACTAGATGAGCTTTGGCGTCTTTGGCAACTTTGTCTAATTGTTTGTGCGCATTGTCCGCCCAAGATTTTTCGATTTTGTCGATTTCGCCCATGTTCACTGGAATTGAACCTTCGAAATAAGTTTGGGTGAACCGGGGTATCACTTTGATGGCAATCAGGCTAGCCCCATGGACTTCAGCAAGTGCAATGGCGCTGTTGATCGCTTTCTTCGAGAGGGTTGAGCCATCGGTGGCTACCAAAATCTTTTTGTACATAGTTAGGCTCCTTAGTTGATATGTCTTCAGCTTAGTGGTTTATTCACAAAACTTATTGATGCATATCAATGACTTAAAAGATGGGCACGCTAAGCTCTTCGCCTATGACTAATCAAGCTACCCTAACCCTGCTAGACGACCGCCAGGAATGGGCGCGTTTCGGACAGGCTGTCTCAGGAAACGAAAAAAACAAGGCCGATGACGACTGGGTCTCCCATGTGGTGATCCAAGGCATGCACTGCGCTGCCTGCGCCTATACGGTCGAAAAAGCCCTGATGTCTGTTGAAGGCGTGAAATCGGCAGAAGTCAGTGCCACCACCCACCGCGCCAAAGTGGTGTGGTCTGCCAGCAAGGTATTGCCCTCTAAGTGGATCGGTGCTTTGGTCGACGCAGGTTATGGCGCTGTGCCTGCACTAGACACATCCCTACGGCAGATCCGCAAAAAAGAAATGCGCATGGCGCTGTGGCGTTGGCTGGTCGCGGGCTTTTGCATGATGCAGTTGATGATGTATGCCTATCCCAGTTACATCGCTGGAGACGGTGACATCACCCCCGAGATGGTGAACTTACTGCGTTGGGCCGCGTGGGTGATTACGCTGCCCGTATTGCTTTTCTCTTGCGGGCCATTCTTTGCCAATGCATGGCGTGATATTCGCCGTCGCGAAATCAGTATGGACTTGCCTGTTGCTATTGGTATGGGCATCACTTTCTTGGTGAGTTCGGCGGCCACTTTTGAACCCACAGGTGTTTGGGGCTCGGAGGTGTATTTCGACTCGCTGAGCATGTTTGTATTTTTCTTGCTCACGGGGCGTTGGTTGGAATTGCGCATGCGCGACAAAACCGCTGGCGCCTTAGAAGCGGTGATGAACCGTTTGCCAGACAGCGTAGAGCGCCAAAAGGCAGACGGTCAGTTTGAACGCGTCACCGTGGCACGTTTGCAAGTGGGTGACTTGATTCGCGTGAATGTGGGGGAAGGTTTTGCGGCGGATGGTGTGATCGTGCAAGGCGATACCTTGACTGACGAAGCGCTTTTAACTGGTGAATCACACCCGCAAGCCCGCGCCAAGGGTGACTTAGTGGTTGCCGGTAGCTTTAATTTGAGTGCGCCTGTGGTGGTGCGTGTTGCCAAAGTGGGGGAAGACACCCAGTTCTCGCAAATTGTCGATTTGATGCAAAGCGCGTCTATCCAAAAACCCCGTTTGGCCCAACTCGCTGACCGAATGGCCAAACCGTTTTTGTTAGGTGTGTTGTTGTTGGCTTTGGGTTCTGCGGCATGGTGGTGGCAAACCAACCCAAGCCAGGCCTTGATGGTGGCTGTCTCGGTGTTGATCGTTACGTGTCCTTGTGCTTTATCCCTTGCCACGCCTGCAGCCATGTTGGCGGCATCGGGCACGCTAGCGCGACAAGGCGTATTGGTGCGTCACTTGCAAGCCTTAGAGGCATTGGCCGAAGTAGATACCTTGATTTTTGACAAGACGGGCACGCTGACCCGTGATGCCCAGCGCATTACGCAGTCATGGACAGCACAAGATGAATCGGCAGAAAACGTACTGGCATGGGCTGCCACATTGGCCAAGCATTCTTTACATCCTTATTCGCGTGCGATTCAATTAGCTTTTGAGACCTCTGGGGTTCCATCGTCAGAAACAGCTGATCTTGTCTTGGAGTTCATGGGACAAGGCATTGAAGGGCAAGTGGGCGGTAAAAAATTACGCTTGGGCTCTTTGAAGTTTTGTAAAGTAGAAAACAAAGCAGTTCCTCAAGAAGCACTTAGCGCACAAGTGCACCTGTGTAGCGACACCGCATGGTTAGGTAGCTGGAAGTTTGCCGAGGACATTCGGCCAGATGCTGCTGAGACTGTGCGCTTGCTCCAACAGTCTGGTATTGATGTGTGGCTGTTGTCGGGCGATCAGTCTGAGGCAGTGCAACTAGCCGCCAAGCAATTGAATATTGAACATGCCCAAGGTTTGTGCACACCCAAAGACAAGCTTCAAAAATTACAAGCCCTACAAGCCCAAGGTGCACGCGTCGCGATGGTGGGGGATGGACTCAATGACGGGCCTGTTTTGTCGGCCGCGCATGTCTCCATGGCATTTGGGCGCGCTGTGCCCTTGGCGCAATCAAAAGCCGATTTGGTGGTGATGGGCGACAGCTTGATGACTGTGGTGCACAGCATCCAGATGGCGCATCGCACATTAACCATCGTTAAACAAAACTTGGCGTGGGCTGCGGTATACAACGCTGTGTGTGTTCCTTTGGCGGTGATGGGTTTGCTGCCAGCTTGGGTCGCTGGTTTGGGCATGGCCTTGAGCTCGTTAGGCGTTGTGCTCAATGCCTTGCGTCTCTCATTCCTGACAAGGAACTGACGATGGACAGTTTGTATCTGTTAATCCCTTTGTCGGTTTTATTGGTGTTGGCCATCTTGGTAGGCCTCTGGTGGGCAGTGGACAGGGGCCAATTTGAAGATTTAGAGCAGGAAGCTGAGCGCATATTGCGCGACGATTGATTTATATCAAAGAACCATTTCGCACCTTTCGAGACAATTTATGCATATGAAAGGTGACACATGAACCAGACTGATCAAGCCGTTTACAGCGACACTGTTGTTCGCCAGTTCTCCATCATGGCTGTTGTATGGGGGGTGGTTGGCATGTTGGTAGGTGTGGTGATCGCATCCCAATTGGCCTGGCCGGAATTGAATTTCGGAATTCCATGGCTCAGCTATGGCCGCTTACGCCCCTTGCATACCAATGCCGTGATTTTTGCCTTCGGCGGCTGTGCATTGTTTGGCACCAGCTACTACGTGGTGCAGCGCACTTGCCACACCGCTTTGTTTTGGCCAAAACTAGCAGCCGTTACGTTTTGGGGTTGGCAGTTGGTCATTTTGGCGGCCGCCATCAGTTTGCCTTTGGGTTACACCCAAGGTAAAGAATATGCAGAACTGGAATGGCCTATTGATATCTTGATCGCTGTGGTGTGGGTGTCATACGCCATTGTTTTCTTTGGAACTTTAGGCATTCGCAAGGTCAAGCATATTTATGTAGCGAACTGGTTCTTCGCTGCTTTCATCATTGCTGTGGCGTTGTTACACATTGTCAACAGCGCTGCGATTCCCGCAGGTTGGATGAAGTCTTACTCAGCCTATGCTGGCGCGCAAGACGCCATGATCCAGTGGTGGTATGGGCACAATGCGGTCGGCTTCTTTTTGACAGCTGGCTTTTTGGGAATGATGTATTACTTCATTCCCAAACAAGCTGAGCGCCCGGTGTATTCGTACCGCTTGTCCATCGTGCACTTTTGGGCGTTGATCTTCACCTATATGTGGGCAGGCCCCCACCACTTGCACTACACCGCATTGCCAGACTGGACGCAGTCATTGGGCATGGTTTTCTCGTTGGTGTTGTTGGCGCCTAGTTGGGGCGGCATGATCAACGGCGTCATGACGCTCTCAGGCGCGTGGCATAAATTACGCGATGACCCTGTGCTACGTTTCTTGATCGTGTCTTTGTCCTTCTACGGTATGTCCACTTTCGAAGGACCCATGATGGCGATCAAAACGGTGAACGCTTTGAGCCACTACACCGACTGGACGGTTGGCCATGTGCACTCCGGTGCCTTGGGTTGGGTCGGCTTGGTCTCGATGGGTTCCTTGTACTTTTTGATTCCTAAGCTGTTTGGACAGAAAAAAATGTACAGCGTGCCTGCAATTGAGTTGCACTTTTGGTTGGCAACGATTGGCATCGTGCTCTACATCGCTGCGATGTGGATCGCGGGTGTGATGCAAGGTTTGATGTGGCGCGCTATCAACGAAGACGGTACGTTGACTTACACCTTTGTGGAGTCAGTCAAAGCGACGTATCCGTTCTATGTCATCCGTTTTGCAGGTGGTTTGCTCTATCTCGTAGGTATGTTGATCATGTTGTGGAACGTGATCAAAACAGCCTTGCAAGGTGAGGCGCCATTCGTCTCTATTCCCGCCCCAGCGCACGCCTAAGGAGTTATTGATGTCAGACGAACAATCCAAAGGTTTTTCGCACGCGCGTGTAGAGACCAGCAATTTATTGATGATCGTATTGATTTTGGTCTCGGTCGCATTCGGCGGCTTGGTAGAAATCGTGCCTTTGTTTTTCCAAAAATCGACAACCGAACCTGTCACAGGCGTTTTACCCTACACAGCTTTGCAACTCGCGGGTCGCGATATCTATGTGCGTGAAGGTTGTTACAACTGCCACTCGCAAATGATTCGGCCTTTCCGTGCAGAGACATTGCGCTACGGCCATTACTCGGTAGCGGGTGAGTCGGTCTATGACCATCCCTTTCAGTGGGGTAGCAAGCGAACAGGTCCAGACTTGGCGCGTGTAGGCGGCAAATACAGCGATGAATGGCAAGCCATCCATTTGAATAATCCACGTGATTTGGTACCTGAGTCGAATATGCCTGCGTATCCTTGGCTACTGAAAAACACCGTGAATGCTGCTGAGATGCCAGCGCATATGGGTGCGTTGCGCAAAGTCGGCGTCCCTTATAGCGACCAAGAGATTACCAAGTCTGTCGAAGATGTATCTGGAAAAACCGAAATGCAAGCGCTTATTGCGTATTTGCAAATGCTCGGATTGGCATTGAAATAAAGAGGTGATGTATGGATATCAATGACCTGCGTGCCCTTACAACAGTCCTCTCATTTGCTGTTTTTATAGGCATCTTGGTGTGGGCTTTTTCAAAGCGCAATAAGCAAGATTTCGAGGAGGCTGCAAGGCTTTCTTTGGACCTCGATGAAGGTCCAAAACCCTCTCAAAGGAATTGAACCATGAGTGATTTTTCAAGCAACTATTGGTCGATTTTTGTCGCCGTTGTATCGGTACTAGGTATTGTTTACTGTGCTTTGCTGCTGTGGTTCTCGTCGCAGGTCAAAGTGCAAGTGCACAACCCAGATGACCTGACTACGGGCCATATATGGGATGAAACATTGCAAGAAATGAACAACCCACTACCTCGCTGGTGGTTATGGTTGTTTATTTTGACGATGGTGTTTGCCGTGTTTTATTACATCGCCTACCCAGGTTTGGGTAGTTTTGGTGGGCAGTTGGGTTGGACTTCGCAAAACGAATACGACCAAGAAATCGCCCAAGCCAATAAAGCGCTAGAACCTATCTATGCTGCTTTTGATGCGAAAGCACCAGAGAAATTGGCGGGTGACCCTAAAGCGATGGCTGTGGGTGAGCGCTTATTCATGAACAACTGCTCGCAATGCCATGGGTCTGATGCACGAGGATCAAAAGGTTTCCCTAACCTCACCGACAAAGACTGGTTACATGGTGGAAGTCCAGACAAAATAAATGAGACCATCACCAAAGGGCGTGTAGGACAAATGCCGTCGATGGCTGCAGCAGTAGGCACTCCAGAAGATGTGCGTAATGTGTCGCAGTATGTGTTGAGTATGTCGGGAAGTCCGCACGACTCAGTGCGCGCAGCTTTAGGTCAAGCCAAGTTTGGTGCTTGCGCGGCTTGCCACGGCACAGACGGTAAGGGCATTCAGGCTTTGGGCTCTGCCAATTTGACAGACAAAATTTGGTTACACGGTTGGGGTGAAGAGGCTATCGTATCTATGGTCAATGCTGGAAAAATCAACCAAATGCCTGCTCAAGAAGGACGTTTAACACCCTCACAAATCCACGTGCTCACTGCCTATGTGTGGGGTTTTTCTAATAAGTCAGTAGCAAAGTAATTTTTGTCCAAAGAAGAAGTACTGGTGTCGCTGTATGCGGCATCTAAGAAAATTTATCCCCGCTCAGTAGAAGGCATCTTTGCCTATTGGCGTTGGGTATTCGTTGCCATCACGCAAGTTATTTTCTATGGCTTGCCATGGATGGAGTGGGGCACGCGCCAAGCGGTTTTGTTTGATTTGGCATCTAGGCGGTTTTATATCTTCGGTCTGGTGCTGTATCCGCAAGACTTTATCTATCTGACGGGCTTGCTGGTTGTTAGTGCGCTGTCACTGTTTCTGTTTACTGCTGTCGCTGGCCGTCTATGGTGTGGTTATGCCTGCCCGCAAACTGTTTATAGCGAAATATTCATGTGGATAGAGCGCAAAGTAGAAGGTGATCGATCGGCGCGTATCCGATTAGATGACGCTAATTTTTCGCTCGAAAAATTAGTCAAGAAATGGTACAAACATTTCCTGTGGATCAGCCTATCGATATGGACGGGTTTTACTTTTGTGGGGTACTTCACGCCTATACGAGATTTAGGTATGGAGTTCTTTCATACCACCATGGGCGGTTGGGAACTGTTTTGGGTGTTTTTCTATGCATTTGCAACTTACGGAAACGCTGGCTTTATGCGCGAGCAGGTCTGCAAATACATGTGCCCGTATGCGCGCTTTCAAAGCGCTATGTTTGACCACGACACCTTGATCGTTACCTATGACGAAAAGCGTGGCGAGCCACGTGGCGGACGTTCACACCATGCGGACCCTGCCGCTGCCCACTTAGGCGCTTGTATAGATTGCACCTTGTGCGTGCAAGTATGTCCAACAGGTATTGATATTCGAAAAGGTTTGCAGTACGAATGCATAGGTTGTGGCGCATGCGCGGATGTTTGCGACAACGTGATGGACAAAATGGGCTATGCACGAGGCTTAGTGCGGTACACCACGCAAAACGCCATGAAGAATAACTGGAGCACCCGAGAAATTTGGCAACGTGTGATGCGTCCACGAGTGCAAATTTACACGATGGTCTTGTTGGCGATTGTTATTGGATTGTTGGTATCGCTAGGTTTGCGTACGCCGTTCAAAGTAGATGTGGTGCGTGATCGCTCAACCCTTTCTCGGATTACCGAGGAGGGTACTCTTGAGAATGTCTACCGTTTACAAATCATGAATGCGTCAGAGCAAGAGCAGACCTACCAATTGAAAGTTCAAGGCTTGCCCAACATCAAAATAGAAACACAGACTGATGTGGTGGTAGCGCCCGCACAGTCACGTTGGGTGGTGGTGCGGGCGGATATTCCTTACGGATCAACGCCAGCTGGTTCTCATCCGATCCAATTTGAAATACAAGCCGCCAACACGCGTGACTATGTTGTTGAAAAATCTGTTTTCATTGTTCCGAGGTAATTTATGCAAACTCAACCTACCGACATGCAGCCATCATTACCTTGGTGGAGTTATGGCCATGTGTGGTTAGTCATTGCAGGACCGTTGCTTGTTGTAGTGGCGTGTTTTGTGACGGCCTTTATTGCGATTCGCCATCCCGATCCTGTATTGGCCCAAGACTATTACCGCCGAGGTTTGAATATCAATAAAACACTGGCAGAACAAAAAGCCTTGCAGTTAGCCCCCGCCTTGGAAACTCGTAACCATGTGATAACGCCTCAACCAGATGTTGGAGGTGCTAAGCCATGATGGTGACAAAGTATTGGATGTTCATTTTGTGGCCATCATTTCTAATGGCTGGGGTCATGGAAATGTCTGTATTTGCAATTGTCGATCCACAGGATTTGCATATATTCAACCAGCCACTTGACTTACCAAGACAAGGAATTTACACCTTGTCTTTTTTTATCTTCTGGATCATTTGCGCAGCATCGAGTTGCTTGTCGCTTTTCCTGTATGTAGACCCTAAAGATTAGCCCACTCAGATAGGCTGACAGTTCTGGGTATTCACAATCAATTTAAGAGCGTCTGGATTCAAAATTCGCACATGGCGCTGCTTGACCTCCACAATACCTTCTTCTACAAACTTTGAGAAAGTACGGCTGACGGTCTCAAGTTTGAGTCCTAAATAACTGCCTATTTCTTCGCGTGTCATACGCAGCACTAACTCAGATTGAGAAAACCCTCGCGTATGCAAGCGTTGCACTAGATTTAATAAGAAGGCGGCCAATCGTTCATCAGCCCGCATACTGCCCAGCAACAGCATGACACCATTCTCACGAACGATTTCACGGCTCATGATTTTATGGACGTGTCGTTGCAACGCATTGATTTCTCTGGATAAGTCTTCGAGACGGTCAAAATTCATGACGCATACTTCTGCGTCTTCTAGTGCAACGGCGTCACAGGTGTGGTGGTCGCTGACAATGCCATCTAAACCAATGACCTCGCCAGCCATTTGAAAACCTGTGACTTGGTCGCGCCCGTCTTCAGCTGCAACTGATGTTTTAAAAAAACCTGTGCGAATCGCATAGAGCGCAGAAAACTTTTCGCCATTGCGATACAAGCTGTCACCGCGCACTACTTTGCGTCGCGTAGTGACTAAGTCATCCAGACGATTGAGCTCGTCTTCGTTGAGTCCCAAAGGCATACACAACTCGCGCAAATTGCAGTTGGAGCAGGCTACTTTGATGCTTTGGGTAATCATGGCGGCTAAGTGATGAGGGGGATGTTGATCAAAAGGATGTCTTTTAAAAGTTGCAATTATGTTCCCTTTATTTATGTGCACTTATGTACTCTTCTTGAGTGCTAGGTGTTCACGCTCTTTAGAATCTCTTATATGAATACAACCTTGGCGCTGACAGCTTTGCTCATGGGGCTCGCAGGCGGGCCCCATTGCTTAGCGATGTGTGGTGCAGCTTGTGCTGGTATCGGCCGATCAGCACAAATGCAAGGTGGGGGCTCAGGCGCTCGTGCCATGTTGTTATTTCAATTCGGACGCATTATTGGCTATGGCGCTCTAGGTGCACTGGCTGCATCGACGATGCAAGGCGTGGGTTGGCTCAGCACCCAGTCTGCTATTTTTAGACCTGTGTGGACTTTGTTTCATATGTTGGCACTTTTGCTTGGGTTACTTTTATTGGTGAAAGCTGAGCAACCTTTGGCAGTGGATGTTTTAGGTCGCTGGGTTTGGCAGAAAGTGCAAACTAAAACAGCGCATGTGAAATTGCGCCACGGTGGCCCTGTCTTGCTTGGAATCGTTTGGGCGTTGTTGCCTTGCGGATTACTTTACGGCGCTTTGTTAGTTGCGGCACTTACTAACCATCCCCTTCAAGGTGCTTTGGTAATGTCCTTGTTTGCTTTAGGTAGCGCCATCGTGCTAACAATCGGACCTTGGCTGTGGTTGCGTATGCGTGGCAACGCTAGCTTGGGCAGCAACAAAGGAGATTGGGGCGTACGACTTGCGGGCCTGACACTGGCACTGACTTCAGGCTGGGCGTTATGGATGGGCTTGGTGGAATACCAAGCCCCTTGGTGCTTAGTGCCGCAATAAGTGGTCGCTTAACAACTGCGCTACATGAATCGCTTCACGTACAGCGCCATCTGCGATTTGATGGCGGCAACTCGTACCGTCTGCTACAACAATCGCATCGGGTTGCTGGCGAATGGCAGGTAGCAAGCTGAGTTCAGCCATTTGCATCGATACATCGAGATGCGACGCCTCGTAACCAAAGCTTCCCGCCATACCGCAACAACTGCTTTCAATCAATTGTGGGTTGGCTTTAGGAATGAGTTTGATTACATCTAATACAGAAGGCATCAAACCAAATGCTTTTTGATGGCAATGTCCGTGCAGCAAGATATCTTTTTCTGCCGATTTTAAATTTTGTTGCAAGACGTCGAGTTTTCCGGCTTTTTTTTCAGTTGCTAAAAACTCTTCAAACAGCACTGCGTGTTGACTGACCAATTCAGCAGACGCGCCCAAGCCTAAAACCAAAGCTTCGTCTCTGAGTGTTAGCAAGCAGGAAGGTTCAAGCCCCACGATAGCAATACCTTTTTGCGCAAATGGAAGTAGGGCGTTGACCAATTCATGTGCTTGTTGTCGCGCTTGCTCGACCATGCCGTTGGCCAAAAACGTACGACCACAACATAAGTGACCCTGGCTGCCAGAGGGCGCATCTTTAGAAGCAATATGCACGCTATAGCCTGCCGCTTGTAAAACACCTAATGCGGCGGTTGCATTATTTGATTCAAAAAATCCGTTGAATGTGTCGACAAACAATACGACAGGCTTAGTCGATTGCAAAACTTCTTGCTTGGAAACGCCAGGTTGCTGTTTAGAAAAGAAATGGTCGCTCTGCCATGTAGGCCAGCTGCGTTGCGCTGAAAGACCAGTCATGCTTTCAGCAATTTTTGCGAGCCAAGGAAATTGGTTGCGTAAGTTCAATACGCCCGCAAACTTGGCAGCCCATGACGCATAGCGAGGAAGGTAAGCGATCAACTGGTCTTTTAAGGTAAAACCATAGTGCGCTTTGAAGTGGTGTGTGGCTTCAATCTTCATACGTGCCATGTCTACGCCAGTTGGACAATCACGTTTACAGCCTTTACAGCCGACGCATAAATCTAGAGCCTCCATTACATCTGGATTGGCAAGGCCATCTG
>Ga0214921_10001793_pt1 | contig 35937 bp, 36 predicted proteins | sample LL1505_MetaG_FD_177992 | JGI IMG/M metagenome (GOLD analysis project Ga0214921, IMG submission 177992) | Freshwater microbial communities from Lake Lanier, Atlanta, Georgia, United States - LL-1505 | ecosystem: Environmental > Aquatic > Freshwater > Lake | place: USA: Georgia | collected... | reverse complement strand
GTGATACTGACGCCCACCGTGCGATGGAACTATCTGCTGTTTTGATCTCTGAATATCGCTCTGTAGTTTCATTAGCGCGTCGAGCACAGTCTCTGGTCTTGGTGGGCATCCAGGAATGTACATATCTACAGGGATTATCTTATCGATACCCGCTACGGTAGTGTAGTTATCGTAGAAGCCACCACTTGAAGCGCAGGCTCCGAAAGCTACAACCCACTTAGGCTCAGCCATCTGCTCGTAGGTTCTAAGAAGAACAGGAGCTAATTTGTGATTAACAGTCCCTACTACCCAGAGAAGGTCTGCTTGTCTCGGTGTAAATCTCGGTAGAGCGGCACCGAAACGATCAGTGTCGTAGTGCGAGCAGTTAACCGACATAAACTCCATACCGCAGCAAGCTGTAACAAATGGGTATGAGAAGAGGGAGTATTTACGGGCCCAGGCGAGGGCGCTCTCTAGGGTGGTTGTAAGGAAGCCTGATGGGTCAGAGGGTAACATAAAAAATCCACGCAAGTATCTGGTAAGACAGGAGCTTAGGTTACCTTACTCGTGACCTAACTGCCAGCTAAGGATAACCTTCCCCGATAGATTACATCACAGGTAAGCTAAGTGGCTATTATATTTGCAGATTGTTGTATTTGAGAAGCAATTAAATGGACTTGATTTGAATGTGTAGCGTGGGGATTGGCCGTCTGCTGGGATAATTAGTAAAATGTTTTTACCACAGAAGGCACAGAGAGAACCCCATAATTGCCCATAAAATGGCTGTTCTCTGTGTCCTTTGCGTCCTCTGTGGTGAAAAGATATGCGGCGCCCTAGTTGGTCAAGGTGTATCCATTTCGCTTTTGTGGCAATTGATATAGCCCTCGCTCAGGGGTAATCTCTTGGCCTATGTCACAGCAACCAGCCATGACCCCGCAACAGGCGGAGCTATCTGATGTTAAGCGCTCCGGGCTCGCGACTTACCGTGAGTTAACCGTTGGACCAGCTAAGGGATTAGGGGCGTTAGTTATTAACGAAATGATTCAGGGACTCTGCGGTTGGCTTCCAGGTCTTTTAGGGTTCGCGGCCAGAGCTGCGCTCTATCCACTAATTTTTAAAAGGTGCGGCAGACGGCCGGCGATCGGTAAGGGTGGAATAATAAGAATACCAGGGAGTATCTCGCTTGGTTCCGGGGTTTTAATCGATGACTATGTGACCCTTGATGTGCGGGGCGATGACGCTTCGATTGAGTTAAGTGATAGAGTGAGTGTCGGAAGGTTCTCAACAGTCGCGGCGAAACACGGTGAGATTAAATTATCGGCTGGTTGTAATATCGGCTCTTATTGTCGCGTCGCCACAAATTCAAAAGTTGTCTTAGGTGAGAGCGTTCTAGTAGGAGCATACTGTTATATTGGACCGGGTAATCACACTGAGGGTGATGAGAGTGAGCCAATGATCACGAGACCGATGGACATCCGTGGTGGTGTTGAGATCGGTGATCACGCGTGGCTAGGCGCGCGCGTAACAGTTTTAGACGGAGTAAAAATAGGCAAGCACGCTATCATCGGCGCCCATTCGCTTGTTACTACTGATGTACCTGATTGGGGAGTCGCGGTGGGAACTCCGGCTCGGGTGGTTAGGGTTAGGGAGGGATAGAAATAGCTTTCCAGCGTTAGCTAGATACTGTATAAATTAGCAAGTACTTGTAAGTTTATACAGCATCTAATGCACCTTAGAGATAGATATATAATTGATATCATTGACAAAAAGCTTCGAGCTTTCGCCATAGTGGGGGTGCTTGGCGCTAGGCAAGTTGGGAAAAGTACCCTGCTTAGGGACCTGATAGCAAAGCCTCGAGGATTGAGCTACCTGACATTGGATCGCCCAAACATTCTCAGCGAGGCACGAGCTCAGCCGGAGAGTTTTGTTCTCTCAAGCACTGAGGACTTTTCCAAGACGATCATTGTTGATGAGGCGCACAAAGCACCAACTCTTTTCGATGTACTGAAAGTTCTCGCGGATGAACGCCGCAAACGAGGGGCTGTTATGATTACTGGCTCCGTTGATTTCATGAAGGTGGATGGAATAAGGGAAGCCCTTACTGGACGGCTGGGTTTGACAAGACTATATCCGCTAACTATAGGTGAAATGGCAAAGCGTCCTTTTCGCTTTGGTTGGGGGAATATCACCGAAGCCAAGATAGCGGATGAGTCACCTTGCACAACCACGGAGGTCGATTCCTGGCTTGAGCGTGGTGGTATGCCAGCGATATGCCAATTGGGAGATAAATCTCTGCGCGAAGAGTTGATCGAGGAGTGGCTTCAGTCAATTTGCTATCGCGACCTACCACAACTAAAAGGAGCCAGATACGACGGCGCCCTGGCTCGAGAAGTGCTAGGACTAATAGCTAAATTTCCTGAAGCGTCAGAGCCGGACATAGCTCGCAGGCTTGGTGAGGACACTAGACGAGTGAGACGCCATATACAGGGGCTTGAGGCGCTTTTTGTGATCTATCGGATCTCTCCGTTAAGAACAGTCGGCGGTGATGGGTTCGATCGATTCAGCCTTTTAGATCCGGCAGTGGCGCGGTACTTGGGGGCGGAAAAGAGGGACCTCTATCGAATCTTGGTTATTAACGAGATCCTGGCGCAGCATGAATATTCGGGCTACGGACCAGTCTCTGTGCATCATTACTCAAAGCGCGGTCGAACCAAAATCGATCTAGTAATAGCGACAAAGCGCGGCAACCTAGCGCTAGCGATTCACCATCAGGCGACGATTGATCAGTACCTTATAAAGCGCTTGGAGCACGCGCAAAAACTTAATATAGCTAGTGATATCCACGTTCTTTCACCTACCGTGGAGCATTTTAAAATTCGAAAAGGATTGGTGCAGATTCCGTATCGGATGGTGTGCTAACATTGATCGTAACTACTCACGGAAAGTCAACTCTATGTCAACCAACAACTCGAATTTACCTCTTTTTACCAACGGTCGTTGGCTCGTATGCCGGCCCAGAGACTACGATGTCCGGTATCAGATCAACCCGTGGATGGACCTCTCAAAAACCCCAGAAAAACCTCTGGCGTCTTTGCAGTGGATGAACCTCCATCACCACATCTTAAGGCTCGGTGGATGGCTTGAGTACGTAGAGCACGCCGATGGTTGGCCAGATATGGTGTTCACAGCGAATGCGGGACTGATTCGTGGCAAGCAGGTCGTTCTCTCAAAGTTTCGCCACAAGGAGCGCGCGGGTGAGGAACCGTTTTTTAGAGAGTGGTTTCTTAGTCGGGGATTTAGCGTAAGTGAAGTTACCAGTGGATCATTTGAAGGGGAGGGAGACGCCCTCTTTGCCGGCTCCAAGTTGTTTTGCGGCTACGGTTTTCGAACTGATCGAGAAGCTAACGAGGAAGCCGCTAAGATCGTGGGGTGCGGTGATCTGATACAGGTGCAGCTACAGGATCCCCGATTCTACCATCTAGATACCTGCTTTTGTCCCCTGACAGATAAGCTCGCGATGGTCCATCCCGGGGCGTTTAACGCCGAGGATCTGGCTCGTTTAGAGAGATCTATTGAGTTGATTCGTGTTCCAGCGCGGGACGCCACTCAATTTGTCTGTAACGCGGTTGTGCTTGGCAAGGATGTTGTACTTCCGGCGGGATGTTTAGAGACGTACAAGCTTCTTAAGCGCCACGGATTCACCGCGTATCCTGTGGAGTTGAGTGAGTTTATTAAAGCTGGTGGCGCCGCTAAGTGTTTGTCGCTTAAGCTGGATAATGTTTAAGACAAAACAACCGCAAGCGACAGCACCATCATACAGAACGCTGGAACTGCTTTTGTAATCGGGTCGGATACCCTGACGTGCATGACTACGGCTACCAACATTAGGAAAGCCATACACGAAGCGGCCACTACAGCGATTGCTGGTACCCAGATACCAACAACCAAAAGAGCTGCGAGACTCAATTTTAGAGCCCCAACTAATCTTCGCATACCATCAGAGAGACCGTAAACTCGAAACTCCTCAGCCATAGTTTGAGCGTTTCCGCCACGAAATGCGGTGGGTTTGTTGAAGCGAATCACCCAGACGTTGAATATTCCTAGAGCTATAATGAGTTGAATTGCGATGGGGATACTCATGTTACGGGCTCCTTAGGGTTGCTCTTGTAGCATTACAGATATACCACTAAGTGGTTCTTGCTTGTAGGGGGTTAAATTATCATTGGAAGTCGCAGGCAAAACTATGCCTTTCCACGTTTACAAACCGCGCTAACATAGTGTCGAATAGACCGGTATGCGACGTTTTATCTTTATCGCACTGGCTCTATTGGCTCTTCTTGGCGGCGCGGTGTTCTTGCTCGCTCGATGGTACACCGCGGCGTTTCCAGACCTAGCTCCGGGGGTATATGTCGGAACTTTAAAGGGTGGCTCACCTAAACGCGTCCTCCCTTTTATCGTGGCGAAACGAGCTAATGAACAGAGCCTAGCTGTCGCGATTGGGGATCTGCGTGTGTCGGCTCAGCGCATAGCGCCGATCGATCCATTTGGCAAAACTAGACAGCCTTTAGTAATCGGGCAGAGTGATGTTCGCCTAAGATTAACAGGATCTGAAACTGGAGAGGGAAGATATGCGGGCGACTATGATGACCCAATATCGCGCGAGTGTGGCTCTTGGACTCTAGAAAAGGCGCGACTCTCTGGAATAGATCAAGGAACTGAGACAGAGCTAAGTCGCTGGTTCTCGATCTGGCAAGAGCTTTCATCGATCGAGTCTGAGATTCAGACAGCTCAAAAGCAGGTAGATGAGCAGCGGCAGTCGATCGATGATCTTCACAGCTATGTCTCCGACGGTAGTACCCTTCGTAAAACCGCTGATGTGCGGCTTGGCCGCGCGGACTCCGAGATCGATTCCGCGCGTGACGATCTGCGTGAGCGTCAGCGGCGCTTAGATCGCGAACTAAGGGATTTTGATCTATCGCAGAGGATCTCACAGGAGGGGCGCTTAGTTTTCTTAAGCAGGGAGACGATTCAACGTGAGTCGCGATGGATCGAGTTAACTTTAAAGCTCCTAGAGCCAGAGACATCGATCGGATTTGATCAAGCTCTTGAGAGAGCGGAGCGAGTAAAAGCTTTAAAGAACGCGATCGCCAAGGAGCGCGCTGAGCCAAAAGATAGGGACGAGAGGACCCCGACTCCTACATCGTTAAAACGTGAGACGGAGACTGACAAAGAGGAGGAGTTCTATGGTCAGTTGGAGTAGATGTAAATCAGCCCTCCTAAATATTTTAGCGACATTTATCGTCGCATCACTTACGGTAGGAAGTGGTAACGCCCAAGATGCGAGGCAGGTGACTATCGCTGACAAGGTTGCGTTTTCAGGGGAGGTGGAACAGGTAATCATGGTCGCGGCAAGTGGAGATAAGCCTCCGCGCGCGGTAGCGGCAACCTGGATCCCATCTAAGGACGACGATCAGGAGCTTGTGTGTATCGGACGATTACCAGAGGCTCCTCAGGTGGGTGAACGACTCAGCGCGTTATTAATGGTGCTCGGTACAAATGGTGAGGTTAAGTCAGCTTTCAAAGAGATTAACGGCGATGAGATATCACCATCGACCTTGCTATCGTCCGCGGAGCTACGAGATAGGTTTGTTGAGAGGCGGGGAATTTTGCGACAGTTGCAAAGTGAGATAACAGCTCAAGGATCTCGGATCAGATCTCTGCAACAGGACGCGGACAATATAGCGATGGTGTCTAAGATTGTGGATGCCGAGGATGAGTTAGGTGAGATTAAAGCCAGGCTAAAAAGGGTCTCAACAGCTCAAAGTGATCTAGACCGGAGAGTCAGTCAGATGCGCGCTAGATCGCAGCCATTAAACGCGAAAAAACGTGAGGCCGAGTTAGTTGAGCAGTTAAGTGAGCTGTCGACGGCACTAAGCGCCACAGAGAATCAAGCGATAAAAAAGATCTCAGGAGCTAAGGGCGCGCTAGAAGATAAATTAAGATTGATAGAAGAGACAAAGGGCGAGCATATCTCTTTACTGGAAGAGGAGTTAGCGCGGGCTAGGAAAGGGAAATAGGTTTGGCGTCAGGGGAGCTGGGGTTGTTTTTGAGGGGTTCGCTTGGTTTAAGTCGGAGTGCTAGTGCCAACTGGAGCGATGTGTGTTGCTGACGATCCAGTTCGCCACCATGTTTTCACCCGGACAATCGCGTCTGCGCTAGTGTGGCTTTAGATACCCATAGTATTTATTTAAGCACTGACATAAATGTGGGCTACTGGGGTACGGAGCCGTAGGTCTTTGGCAAGCTGCTTCAGTTTTATGCGTAACTCCTGCTCCTTCACTCAATACACCGCTTCGATAACTCGCGCTACTTTACCCTTTACATGGAAGCGCTCGCCAAGTTTCATCAACTGCGAGAGGTCAACGGTCATCCTTTGACGCTGCGCTCCATGAAATATCTTAACCATATCAGAAATTGAGTGTCCTGCCCTGAGTAAGTCCACGATCGTCTGCTCAATCGTCGTCACCCTTGATCCCCTGACCTTTTGGGTCTTGAATTGAGAAAGCGGCATTCTGACGCGAAAGAACCGGACGTCGGGGAGTTTGCGAGTAGGCGCATTACTTTGACTGACGATTAAGTGGATCGTTCTAGTCGGCTCATCACTCAGATTGTAAAGCTGCAACGCGGTCTCAAGACCGACGATGGCATCAGGGACGATCTTGAGTAGTTCTTGAAGAATGCCGTGCAGGTCAAGTTCGTCAATGTAGTCCGGGAAGCAGTAAAGGCCGTGAGCTCGCCGCTCTATTTCTCCCTGACTCACCAAATAGGTTAGCATCCGAGTGGATACCCCTAATCGGCGCGCATCTGCAGTGGAGAAGGTCGTGGTCCTTAGTTTTTTAAGTTTTCTGACACTTTCCATGCCTGTAACTATTCATACTCAGGTAATCATCTCGATATGAATATATTACACTTGTAATATTCACATATCAACAAGATTATGCGAGGTGTGAATGTTACACTCTTAGTTGGGCAGGGCGTGGCAGGTTCTCTAAAGCCCGCGATCCCTTGCAACTTCAACGGCACTCTTTTACATCGCACCTCATAATATTACCTTGTAATCTAACAGGTTGCATAATAATATTACCTTGTATTCGGTTAGTTTAAATTTATTTACTCCATAGATACAGCCACTTACGCCAGACGCGACATAGATCAGTTCTTTGTTGATTGGAAAGAGGCCAGGTCTCGCAAGCCATTGCTACTCCGTGGAACGAGACAGGTTGGGAAGACCTCCTCAGTGCGAGAGCTGGGAAAGATATTCTCGAACTTCATAGAGTTAAATTTTAGTACTTAGCACCCCAGGCTAGGGGGAAGCAGGAGAGGGCGTCGCAGTGTTTTTGGTAAGCTGCTGGGATAGTTAGTAAAATATTTTTTACCATAGAGGACGCAGAGGGCACAGAAAATCCTCATAATTGCCAATAAAATGGCCTGTTCTCTGTGTCCCCTGCGCCCTCTGTGGTGAAAAAGAACTGCGACGCCCTAGTTTGTCGCGATAGCGTTTGACTGAGGTGATGGCTGGAGTATAGTCGAACAGAGTTTTGGGTGTTTTTATTTGGGGGTGGGTGATGTCAACAGGATTATCTCGGGGGCAAACTGTAACTGATCGAACTACCAACAGAAGGTGCTTCTTTGAAAAGGCGGCCCTGGCTCTAGGGGCGTTAGCTGTTCCTGGTTGTGACAAAAAAGACTTCTTTTCGTTGGACATGCCTACAGTGCACGATCTTGACGCTAATGACCAATTGTCTTTCCGCACAGAGGGGGATCTTGTCAAGATCGCCCTGACAGGGGCGGAGATAAAGTTTTTTGGCTACAGGATGAGGGCCTCAGGAGGGTTCAGTTCGGAGGTGGTCTACATAGGACAAGTCACGAGGCAGGGAGAAATAATTTGTACTTTTATTAGTGACCGAGGAGAAATAAATCAGGGTGAGGTAGATCAGGGGCATGTGTTCGGCGTGGTGACAGCTTGGGGGCGCCAACCCAGGTTATTCAGTGAGAAAATAGTTGATTTCCGCAGAAGCTCGCTCCGGGCCGCCGGCATGATCGAAGACGTCGGTCTGCCGCAGTCAGAGCGGTAGCCTTTAACTCTTTATCTCAAGACACCCAGCCCTTTGATCTAATCTCATTGGCCTCTCGCAGAGTAAATGTTTTCATAACTGTAGAGCATGATACGAAGCGTAGTCGGTCTTTAAAGTCTAAGTTTCTAGAATTCTTTTAGCGAAGTAACTCTAAATAACAGGCGCGCATCAGCGCCTATACCCAATTCATTACAAACCAAACACCCCCGAACAAAGTCGCTCCTGCGATAATCTTCTAACCCGCCCGCGCCGGCTAGAAGGGATGCTTACAGCATCTCCTGTATCATCGTTAAACACCTCAATGCGTCTGGCGCTAGCGGGCAGAGAAGAGAGTCTAAAAGCCCCAATGCCCTGCGATAAATCAGATGTGATTACCTGCGGGCAGACCGTGCCATTTACTGCGCCGCGTAGAACTACTGCTCCCGTTCCGGAGCCGCGTAGCCTTACAGAGATGTTTCGCTCCCTTGTCGAGTAGCGCATACGAATAGAAGATACCTTAGCCAAGCTTCCGCCGTCAGTGGGAGGGGGGCTTGTTGGTGGATCTTGCGGTGTTGGAGGTTGTGGTGCCGGGGATGCGGCAGGTGGGACCGGAATATTTGGCACAGGTGTTGGTACTGAGAAGCAGTTTGGCACCATAGTAACAGCTAAATTTAAGATCGATCCCCCTTTGGAGGCTAACTTTCTTTGAGCATCACCGATATCAAGTGTGCTTGATTGTTTAGTGGTTCCGGCGCTGGCCCCGATTAATCCCTGAGGTGGTGAAGCTGGAGATATAAGACCGTTTCCTAAGGCTAGTGAGGCCAATCGATCCGGATCGTTTGAATTCTCAAAGCTAACGGTTGATCGGATCGTTCCATTCCGGAAGAGAGTCAACCTCGCGGTGACAGGTCCGAGCCCTGGGTATGCGTACATCTCAGAGCTCCAATAGATCACAGCTCTGTCTTCGGCTACGTAAACCCTAGCCCCCTGTCTAGCGTTCCGCGGAGTCAGATCGCTCTGGAAAGCCGCGATTGAGAAGTTTGGGGCACGCGACGCTATCTGATAATCAGAACCGCGCGGAGGCGATAAGTAAATGAGCCCGTTTGGCGAGATAAAGATCGATCTAGTGCTAGTTAGAAAGAATGGGAAATCAAAGGGCAGCGCTATCTCGCGAATATCACCCTCATCAGCTTGGTTTACTGGGTTTGTCAGATCCGCGGCTTGATCAAGACCAGGAGAGTCGGTTGTGTTGGAGAGATTAAAGTCATACCCACACGCAGGAAGGCTAGCGTTGGGATCGCTAACTGGGGTTCTCTCGTTTCTAAGAAGTCGAGGGACATTTAAGATCCGCTTTGATTTCACATAAGCTATCGATCCATCGGGGCTGGCTAGAGTCGCTGAGTCTCGTCCGGTCTCAAGTGTTCTGGTGATGGCGCTCTCAACCGAGAGCCCATCTTGGAAAGCAAAGAGTAGAGCTAGCGCCCCAGAGACGTGCGGAGTAGCCATCGATGTTCCCGACAGCGCCCCGTATCGCTGGCCGGGGAGTGTGCTTGTGATCGATACCCCAGGAGCAGCTATATCAACAGAGTAGGCCCCGTAGTTTGAGAATGGAGCTAAATTCTGATTCTGATCGATCGCGGCGACTGAGATTATATTTGGCAGGTCGTAGCTCGCTGGGAAGGTTGGGCTCGAGTCGTTGTCGGTTCCGCTGTTTCCAGCGGCGGCGACGAAGATAATTCCCGCGTCATAAGCGCGGCGAATCGCGGCCTCAAGCGCGGGTGAATAGCCTCCGCCACCCCACGAATTATTGGCTATCTTGATGTTAACACCGAGGCGGATCTTTAGATCGATCATGTAATCGATCGCCGCGATAGCGTCAGATAATCGGCCTGAGCCATTGCCATCAAGGAATTTAATCGGCAAAAGTGTGACAAACGGAGCTACCCCCCTAACGCCTAGACCGTTTCCATGAACAGCTCCGATCGTTCCAGCTACGTGAGTTCCGTGTTGATTATCATCTAAAGGATCTCCGGTGATTCCAGCAGAGATAAACCTCGCTCCGTGTACATCATCGATAACCCCGTTCCCATCATCATCTAAGCCATTTCCAGGACGCTCGAATGGATTAGTCCATATATTGTTCGCGAGATCCTCATGAGTGTAGTCGATACCGGTATCGATCACGGCAACCACGACCTGACGTGAGCCTTGTGAGATCCCCCAGCCGCTCTCAGCGGCGATACCTGCACTATCGCCTAATCCCCAAAGAAGCGAACTAAGTGGATCTCCCTGAAATGTTTGCAGGATTGAAAGTTTATAGTTTGGTGTGCATGTTTCAGCTAAGCCAGCCGAGATTAAGTTCTTGCAGAAGTCGGCGTCGGGTTCGGTATTTGAGAGAGCAGCTACCTGAGGGGATCCAGGTGTGACTTTATTCGTAAGATCGCTCGCTATAACTAAATCTGTTCCGCGGTTAATCCGTTTAACTACTCTTCCATATTTACCGAGTTGTTCTGAATTATTCGTAGCAGTTGAGCTGTTGTCTGATAACTGACTGACCGAGAATCCAATTGGGGCGGTGTTGCTTGTTCTCTTAGTAATTACGTATTCACCTGGGTAGGTCTGAATATTATTTACTGGCGCGGCTGATACATTTTGAGCGGGGATGAGAAGAGCTGAAGAGCACGATACCGCTAGGCATAAGGCCTCGAGGGATCGAATCGCGTCACAGATGCCGGCTGTAACAGAACCCAGAACTTCTTCAGTCCGATTCGTTCGCACAATAAAACCTACTAAGAATAAATCCTATAGATCTTCTGATGCCTCTAACGCGGTTTGGTTTCAGGGGGTGAGCGGATTATCTTAAGGAAAGCAGTTAAGGCAGATGAAAATCTTGCAGATGCTCAAAAAAGCAAAGGATCTTGAATTTTTCGGGACCGCATTCCGGTCACTGCCTATAATCACTTTTCCTCCGCCCTAAATTCGACTACCCTAGCCGCTAACCATGTTAAAAACCGAGCCAATTCAAAGCCTTGAGGATGTCGCCCAAATTCTTGTAAGGCGCCGCATGGTAGCGCCAGCGATTTTTTTCCTTGAGTGCTTTAAGCCCCTAACCGGTGTCGCTAGAGAGTTGTACGGAGCGACCGAAGGGGTCCAACGAGCACTCTTTGGAGCGGAGCTAGTCCCTGTAATCGGCAAGCTCTTAAGTTCAAGTGAACGAGTAGAGGAGCTTATTGTGCTACTTGAGAATGCTAGTAGTCGCGATGAGCTTAAACGTGGTGGCGCCCAGAAAGAGGAGGCGCCTGCGGCATGAACGGATTAGAACACGCCACGCCCGCGGTAATAGCTCTTCTAGTAGCCGCTTTTTTACTTCTCTTCCGTGAGTTTAAGCGGATTAATAAAGGATTCGAGCACAATATCCGCCGTATTCCGGGGGTCGACGCGATAGAAGGGGCAGTCGGTCGATGCGCCGAGCAGGGGCGCGCTGTCTCATTCACCACAGCTTTAACCGATGTCGGTCCGGTTCTCTATGCGTGCTTAGGCGTTCTGCGATCGATAGCGAAGAGAGTCGCGCAATATAAACTTAAATTACTTGTTCCACAGTATTCTCCAGAGGCGATGGCAGTTGTTGAGGATAGTGTGCGTGATGCATACAACGAAGCGGGGCGTTCCTCACTATTTGATCCTGAGAGTATTATGTTTCTCTCAAGTGAGCAGTTCGCGTTCGCTTCAGGGTATATGGGGCTCCTTCACCGCGAGAAGCCAGGCGCGGCTTTTTTATTCGGATCGTTCGCCGCTGAATCCCTTGTTTTAAGCGAAGCGGGACAACAGGTTGGCGCGCGACAGGTCGCGGCTAGCGCTAGTCCGGAGCAGGTCGCTTTCTTTATCTGCACCTGTGATTACACATTAATTGGTGAGGAGCTCTTTGGAGCCTCGGCTTATCTTAGTCGGGATCCTATTCAGGTTGGTACAGTAGCGGCACAGGATCGTTTCAAGTTAATCATCGTGGCGATTATATCTGTCGGAGTGATCTCAGCGACCATTTCAAATTGGTTCCCAGAGCTCTCTTGGTTTAAACCCCTTAATCTTTTGTCTTTAGGTTGGGAGGGCAAATAGAGCGATGGAGGAGCGTAATCAAGGTCTCAGCGGTGGAGGAGTGAGAAGAGATACTCGTGCGCTGGCTTTAAGAGTTATCACATTTCTTGGTGGTATCTACTTTTTTCTGTATTTCATAACTCCTGAGAGCATTATCGAGGGAACTAAAATTAAGTCGGCTCACGAGGCTATCTCAAATGGCTTTATCGCTGTTAGCTCGATGGCGATCGGATTGGGCGTGATAAATATCCTGATGGCTCACGGGTCGAAGTTTATCTTCTTGAAACGAGGCTGGCAGTACAGCGCCGCTTTGTTGCTGGGACTATTAATAATGATAGGCTCAACATTAGCGCATTGGATGATGACGCGACACAGCGCGAGTCAGATTCGAGACGTGCAGATAATCGGTGATTTCGCCGCAAGGATCGTAGAAGACGCCAAGTTAGGCGCGGGAAACGAACGGAGCTTCTCTCCAACTGGGGTGCCTGAGTTAAGTAAAAGGGTAAGCGCCCTTGAATCTTATTCGCTTCGTATTATAGAGAAGATAAAGGCGGAAGAGTCCCGTGTCATTAAGATAGCGCAAGGTGATTTAGCTACCACACAGCTAATTAGAGATAGTGAGCAAGAGCTGTTAGGCCTGCGTGAATCTGTAAGCACGCTATCAGCAAATCAATGGAATACTCTAGACGCGACTAATGAGTCAGCGTTAGCTCAAGTATCTCAGCGAGCGGCTAAGGTCGCCTCATCTTACGCTATCTTAAAGCGAAAGGAGAACGGAACTAAGTTTAGCTCAAGACTCTATGATTTCCTTTACGACGGACTCTTTAATCATCTAGGGGCGAGCATGTTCGCTCTCTTAGGTGTCTATATAGCAGCGGCCGCTTACCGCGCCTTTAGAATTCAAACATTTGAGTCGGGTTTGATGATGGCGGCAGCACTTGTTGTAATGTTGGGTCAGATCTCTTTTGGAAAGGTTATATACGAGGATATGCCGTCGATTAGACAGTGGCTTCTAGAGGTGCCTAATAGCGCGGCTTTTAGAGCGATTCGTTTAGGCGCGGGGGTCGCTGGATTGATGTTGGCGATCCGGATGTGGTTGTCGATCGAATCGGCCAAGAGTGGGGGAGATAAGAAGTGAGTATCCCCCGAAGGTTAATTTATCTGCTGATGATCTTAGCGGTTGGCGCTCCAGTTTTCTTGGGGATATCACGAGCCCCATCACGAATGGTATCCGCCGAGAGGATGTACGATGTGATGCAAGGAGTCACATTCGCCCCCGGTGAGGTCGCTATGGTGTGGCTTGATTTCGGGCCTAATACGATCGCCGAGAATGAGCCACAAGCCGTGGTGATCATCGAGCACTTATTAAGGCGACGTGTCCCAGTGGTACTCCTGTCTCAATACCAGCAGTCAGAGCGTTTCTTAACTCGCGTACCGCAAGAGGTCGCCCAGCGCCTTGAGCGTGAGCATCCGGGGCAGACATGGAGATACGGCGAAGATTGGATTAACGCCGGATACAAGCCAGGTGCGGCGATCTTTATTCAGGCTCTAGTGAGCGCCCCTGATGTCGCGAAGTTTCTCGGTCGTGACGTGACTGGTATGCCGATAGCGCATTTTCCCCGTTTCGCTCAGATCGGTGGGGTTGAGCGAGTTAAGTTAGTGGCTGAGGTAACTGGGTTAGTTGGCGTTTTTGACACAGTAGTGCAGTTCTTTCAGAAGAAGGGGTATCGTCCAACACTAGTTCACGGGTGTACTTCGATTACTATCCCTGAGGCTTACATATTTCTTGATTCGGGGCAGTTAAATGGCCTGCTGGAGGGGATAGCTGGTGCTGCTTGGTATTCGGAAGTTTTGCGTAAGCACTTTCCAGCAAGTGATAATCGAGATCTACTCGTTACCAATACAGCTCTTAGCGCGGCGCATATTATGATTATATTACTCATCGCCCTTGGAAATCTGATCCCCTTGTTAAATCGTTTTAAACGGGGGCGACATGGATAGCGCGGCTCTCTGGACCAGTGGCTCAACTCTTGTTGGTGGGATCGCTACCCTGGCGATCTTTAGCTTTTTAATAAAAGAGAACGGGTTCTATCGTTTTTTTGAGCATCTCTTTATCGGAATCGCCGCCGGGCTAACACCAGTTCTAGTGCTGCGTGATTTTCTCTGGCCGCAGATTATCGATCCGCTCCTTGGCTCAACAATTACCCATTATCCAGACGGCACAACATCAGAGCGCTACCAGCCGTTATATCTTCTATACCTTATACCGATCGGTTTTGGGCTTCTTTACTACACTCTTTATTCAAGACGCCACTCGTGGATGGCTAAGCTAGTGATTGGTTTTACCCTGGGGGCTAGTGGAGCTTTAGCGATCAGAGGCTTTTTCTCGGAGGTTATCCCGCAGATAGTTAGTAGCTGCAAACCACTCCTGGTTTTTGAGTCGGGAGGGGCTCTGGCTCTCTGGGAGAGTGTTAATAATGCTCTCTTTGTGGCGATCTTATTGCTGGTTTTAAACTACTTCTTCTTTACCTTTGGTCGCGAAGGATCCTTACGGAGTCGTAGCGCTAATTGGGGTCGGCCACTTCTCATGGTTTGTTTCGGAGCGTTTTTTGGCTCTACGGTTATGGCTCGTTTGGCGCTTTTAGTAGAGAGAATTCAGTTTATCGTTAGAGACTGGGCCGTCGCGGTGGGTTCCGCTGTGGGGATCGGATGATGCGAGTTGATCCAGAGAGTCTAAAGACAGTCTTGGTTACAGATTGTGGCTCTACCACAACTAAGGCGCTGCTATTTGAATTAACTAAAGATGGTTGGAGGCAGACCGGGCGTGGTGAGGCTCCGACTACAGTTGAGGAGCCAGTAGCTGATGTCACAGTTGGGGCTCTCAATTCGTTTAAAGAGGTTCAGGAGCTTAGCGGTCGCGCGATCCTAAATGACGATGATAGCTTTATAGTAACAGACGCCGATCCAAGCCGTGGAATCGATCTCTATCTCTCAACAAGCTCCGCCGGTGGGGGCTTGCAGATGTTAGTCGCGGGAGTTGTGCGTACGTTTTCAACTGAGTCCGCTGAGAGGGCCGCGCTTGGCGCGGGTGCCATAGTAATGGAGGCGGTGTCGGCTGATGATGGGCGTGAGGATCACGAGAGAATTGAGAGGATCCGTCATATAAAACCCGATATAGTGCTTATTACAGGTGGTATTGATGGTGGGTCGGCTACTCACGTTGTCGAGATGGCTGAGATCTTAGTCGCCGCCGCGCCCCGTCCGCGGTTTGGTGATACCCTTACGTTGCCAGTTATCTACGCTGGAAATAAGGACGCGGCCAACCACGTTAAAGATATCTTAAGTAAGATAGCTCAAGTGATAGTTGTTGATAACGTCAGACCAGCTTTAGATCGCGAGAATATCGGACCAGCGAGAGAGGCGATCCATGAGCTTTTCCTGTCGCATGTGATGAGTCATTCGCCCGGTTACTCAAAGCTACTCGCTTGGACGCCGGTGGCGGTTATGCCAACTCCGGCGGCGGTAGGCGATATGGTAAACACATTCGCGCAGCGCACAGGGCAGAGTGTTCTGTGCGTTGATATAGGCGGGGCGACGACCGATGTTTTCTCGGTATTTCGCGATCAAGGTGGTAAGCAGACATCAAACCGCACAGTGAGCGCCAACTTAGGAATGAGTTACTCTGTGGCGAATGTCTTAGTAGAAGCTGGAGTTGATGGAATTAAGCGTTGGCTACCATTTGAGATTAAAGATAGCGAGCTGCGCGATAGACTTCGTAACAAGATGATCAGGCCAACCTCAATTCCTCAGACCCTAGAGGATCTCTGGCTTGAGCAGGCTGTGTGCCGCGAGGCGTTGAGTTTATCATTGAAACATCACCGCTCGTTAGCCATCGGAGTAGAGTCTCGAACCGCTGAGCGTGGGATCGCTGATGTATTTAAGCAGGGTTCGGATCGCTATGAGTTAGTTAACATGTTGGCGCTCGACACTGTAATCGGTTCTGGTGGTGTGCTCAGCCACGCACCGCTTAGATCACAAGCCGCGTTAATGATGATTGATGGATTTGGGCTAGAAGGGGTCACGCAGCTCGCGGTTGATTCGATATTTATGTTACCTCACCTAGGGGTGTTCTCATCTGTCCACCCAGCGGCAGCTCAGGAGATCTTTGAGCGCGATTGCGTTGTTTATATAGGTGTCGCGGTTGTTCCTGTTTATCCAAAGAGCTTTAAAAAGGGAGAGGTTCTAGCCGATATATTTATTAATGATACAAAGCTAGGTGAAGTGATAGCTGGGGAGGTGAATCGCTTTGTATCAAAGGAAGAGGCGCTAGAGGCGCGCCTAAAAGTGGTGCCGAGGCACAGGCAGGTTAATATAGGCGGGGGAGCGGGCAAGACCGTAGAACGGGTCGTTAAATTGGGAGCAGAGGGTGTGATAGTAGATGGTCGTAACAGGCCGTTCTCTCCTGATAGTTTTACTATTTCGGCGCAGAGAGAGGTTTATCAGAGATTAGGATTGATTAACGAGTCCGGAGTCTCTGAGATAATAAGGGGAGTTTTATGAGTAACGGCGCTCTGACCCCAGGACTGTGCGTGTCGGGAAGTGTAACGGTGCGTAAGCGGCGAGAACTGCCGACAAAGTCCGGTACAGTAAAGGTTCGTCCTGGAGAGCGCGTTAATCCAGAAACGGTGATCGCCGAGGCGCTTCGGGAGGGCGAGCTAAGGATCGTCAAGATCCCAGAGATCTTAGGGATTACCCCTGAAGATGCGATAGAGAAGATCATTGTGAAGCCCGGAGACGATGTGGCGAGGGGCGATATAATCGCCCAGATGCGTGGTTTGTGGGGGTTATTTAAGACAGAGGCTCAGGCTCCTATTAGTGGTGTAATAGAGTTTATATCTCAAGCAACGGGTCACATTGGGATTCGCGCTCCAGCGGACAAGATCTCTGTTAGAGCATACATATCTGGAGAGGTTGAAAGCGTAGATGATGGCCGGGGTGCGGTAATAAAGGCTGATGCTACCTTAGTTCAAGGGATCTTCGGAGTGGGTGGTGAGCGTAACGGAGTCATCTCACTCCTTAATGTTGAAGCCAGTAATAAGATTACTGAGGCTGATATTCCAGAGACGTGCGCAGGAGAGATCCTTATAGGAGGCCACTCGCCAACACTAGCGGCGTTGCGGCTCGCGGCTAAGCGAGGTGCTGTTGGTTTTGTCACAGGATCAATAGACGATACAACTTTAGCTAGTTACGTTGGATACGATATCGGTATCGCTTTAACTGGTGATGAGCCGGTAGCGATGACACTGATTATAACTGAAGGATTCGGTGAATTGCCGATGAACGAGCGGGCTCTAGGGCTTCTAAAGCAAGCCCATGGATGCGCGGCCTCAATCAATGGCGCGACACAAGTTCGTGCTGGGGCTTTAAGACCTGAGGTAATTACAAAGAGGTCGTCAACATTGGAGTCTGCTGATCTATCTGGGGCCGGAGTGGTGCAGGGTGCTCTTAGAGTCGGAGGTCGTGTGAGAATAATCAGGGTCCCGTTTTTTGGTCTGCAGGGTGAGATAGTTGAGTTGCCGAAGGAGCCTAAGGAGATAGCGACTGGCGCGCTGGCTAGGGTGGCGCTGGTTCGGCTGGCGGAGCTTTCGGGAGAAACGGTTGTGGTACCGCGGGCTAATTTGGAGGTGGTCGGATGACTAGTAAAAATCACCCCATAAGTATAGGTGCTGCCAGTCAAGGTCACTTGGCGGTCTGTTAGCAGTTCCTTCGACCTGGATTGTAACCGAGTGCTTTTGACCTTTGCCCGCATCTCGAAATGTAATAATTGCTTTTAATTCCTCTGACTCCGGACGTATAACCTGGCGAAAGACCTCCTCTCCGCGATAGATCACCCTTAAATGTCCAGGAGCTGGGTTTATGTTGTTGTAAGCTTCATCTGAGTATACGGCTATTAATTTTAAGTGCTTTTTGTCTTGTGGAATAGGTAATTCGAGATTTCTGATCATATTTGGCTGTGGATGAATTAGCACTCCAAAGTGTACCACCCGATTTCTAAAGAAAAACCTTCTGTTAATTTTCCACCACCCCGAGGCTCCTTTAAATTCAAATCCTGTGTGATCGGGTAGCGGCGAAGCTTCCGTAGCAGCATTATCAGCGAGAATGTTAGAGGCCCTGCCATCAAGTAGGATATCAGTTAATCTGAAGGAGGATCTCCCAATTGATTTCACACTCCATAAAAGTAGCTCCGCAGAACACGTGGTAAAAATAATTACCAGGAGAGATATTCCAAGTATTCTTTCCGTGGTCAAGCTCCTAACGAATTTCATTCCTTTATGCAGCGCTTCCTTTTGCGGTGACGTATCGACACAGCAATTGGCGGGGGCCGGGGGATTTCGCAACAGAATTAATGATAGGGATATAAAACACGAAATATTGAGTAAAGATATCCAGGTAGGTGACAACAGGCTTTGCGAGAAAGTTTGAAATTCTCGCAAGTATGCTGGGAAGAAAATGAAGGAGCATAAAGTTGCAGCCGTCATGTAGGAGTACAAGGCAACATATCTGATTCTACAGGCGATAAGTGGGGTCAAAAATACAAGAGCATGATATATGTAGCGCTCGTGGATCCGAGTCGGAAGAAAATAAAATGCCATATAAATCACAGCTGAACAGCTCAGCAGTCTCGAGAATAAATCAACCTCTTTTAGCTGAAACCACCTGATGATTGTCAATCCGTAGACAGCGGAAAAAAGAGAAAGCCCAATCAAGGTTGGAACATCTAGTCCTATTAACTTTGATATCGTGCCTAATAGTTCAGCTTTCTGCGCAAGATAACCAGTAGTGATGTCGCGCCAGAATTGGACGTTCCAAACATTGTACACTCCGTAATCAAGACCCTTGTATTCATTGAAGTTCGAACCGTACTGCAAAGAGTAGCTGTGCATAGGGTCCTCTATTAAGAGAGGGTAGCTAAGCACCAGGTTGATAGCGAGTGCACCCGCAATCCCGATAAGGAGGTCCTTAGTTTTTGGCCTTAAAGATATTATCGCGATTAGTAAGAATGGAGCGATCACAATTGAGTGAATTCGAAGAGATATGGCTGCGGCGAAAGCCATTATAGAGAGAGCGAATTTTCTTCGTGCCAGCAATACAACAGAGCAGGTGTTGAAGAATACCTCAGTTGCCCCGTGGTGCCCCCAGAAGGAGCCTACGTGCCAGAAGACAGGAGAACAGCAGTAAATCGCTAGGCAAATCTTGGCGATTGAGGAGCCGTAGTGCCTTCTGGTCGCAACAAAGAGTAGAAGTCCTGTTAGTACCTCGAATAGAGCATAGAAGAACTTAAGGATGATTGCGGAGTCAAATTTCAGCGATTCGCTCAGCATCATGCAGAATACTATTAAGCGATAAAGCGCCACGGGATGGTCTGCGGAACCTTCTCGATAAACCCATGCGTAGTTGTTTTGAAGGATCCCTAAACCTTGACGGAGAGCTGCGCCAAAATCTCCAGAGTATCCCTGTAACCCCAAAACCCCGTATCCTCGAATAACTAGGCTTGCAATTATACACGAGGTTAGAGCTAAATTTGTCGCAAGAGATAGTAAAGCGGTGTAGCGAGAGGGTTGATCGGTAGTAGGTGAAATACGCATATGTAACTCAAACAGGCTTAGTGAAAGTGGTAGGAAGAAGCTTACTCTTTCGTAAGGAAGAGGCCCCTCACTACTCTCCCATAGCTTGACTAAATTCAGAGATGATATCGCCTTTGAAGGCCGCTACCGCAACGTACACTTTACCCGACTTCGCCACATCGCGCAGAACATAACGATAAATCGGTCCGTACTGAGAGTCTCTCTCCTCTCTTAAATCTGACTTAAAAATCGTCGCCTCTTTCGTTAAGTTATCTTTGTCTTCTCCATAGCGAATGACAAACCCATCAACTGGATCGCTTGGTACCTCCCAGGTGACTTCAATACCCGACTCTGTCTGTTCTAAAAGAGGCGAGTTCGTAGCGCCAGCCTCGCCTCGGCGAGATGATGCTTTTTTCCCAGAGGGATCAAAAATCAGTGAGCACCCTGACGTAAGCGTCAGCGTGATCAGCGCTATGAAAAGAGATCTTGGTAATTTCATTTGAGGTACCACTAGTGAAAGGTTTAATGAGACCTTAAGTTTGGCACTTTTTAAGCCGCCCAAAAAGCGGGAATCCGCCCCTATCTGGTGCAGCCTAACATGCCTCCCTGGGTGCTATCCCAGCGACAGACAATATCGCTCTTGGCGTGACGAGCCTCTCCCTTGAAGCCGGCGGCGCCCGCTTCAATTTTTACATTTATTCCTTTTGAGAGGCGGGTGATACCTGGAAGTCCATTTACCTCACATTGAGATAGGGCATCTACATTTGAGCAAGACGATAAGGCGTAGTACTTGGCGTTTTGCGCGAAGTAACTCTCCTGAGCAGCCGCGATGTTACGCAGATCGTTAGCCGCTGCTGTTTTGTAGCTTCGCTCTCGGTACATTGAGTATTGTGGAACAGCGATGAGAGCAAGGATACCAAAGATTGCGCCGACAACGAGTAGCTCAACGACTGAAAAACCCATTTCGCTTCTTGATTGCCTGGCCATCATCTCTATCCCCTAAAAAAACCGTGAGGTAAACCTGAATCTAATTATACCCCTAATTGAAGTTGAGCTCACCTATGTTCCTATCTCGGTACACAGAGCCTTTCTCACTGGGCAGCAAGTCCCGTACCATATAAGAAGCTGTTTTGAGGGACTCGGATTCGAAAAAATAGAGAGACTAAGTGTTTGACTTCCTTAATGAACCCTAGGTTTTGTTGCTATCTAGGGTTCGAGAAAACCCATAAGCCGAGTCAGTGCTACGCAAAAATACTCAGCCCTACGACAAATTTGTAGCTCCCGAGAGATCTCCGATCTGAAAGATCGGTAGATAGATTGCCAGGACTGTAGTTCCAACCACCACCCCGATCGCGATGATTAAAGCTGGTTCCGCCAGTTGTTTTAACAGCTCGAATGTCTGTTCAAGTTCCTCACGATACAGAACCGCCGCTTTGCTTAGCATCTTTTCTAGTTGGCCTGAGTTTTCACCAGCCTCGATTAAGTTGGCAAACAGCCCCGTAAAGTGTCGTGATTTTTTGAAAGCCATGCTCAGGGAGCTGCCTTCTATAATCTCTGAGCGGATCAGTTCGAGATCGCTTTTGGCTGTCTCGTTCTGTACAGTCTCGCTAGTTATCGTTAACGCCTCAAGGATCGGAATCCCCACTCTGGTAAGAGACGCCAAGAGAGATGAGCATTCGCTCACAATTTTGGCGCGAGTAAGGGAAGCCCAGATCGGGATTCGAGATGAGGTGTTGTTTATTGCTCGAATTAGTCGCGGGTTTCCTCTTGCGCGCCATAATATTATCGACAGGCCGATTGTAAGAGCCAGCGCACCCGAGAGCGTCGAGGTGCTAGTCATACACCGTGATAGGTTAATAACTTGCTTAGTAAGCCAGGGTAACGCGACCCCGTTTTCATTAAATAGCTCTTCAAAGGTAGGAACAACAAACACCAGTAAGAAAGTAACGATGGCAGTTAATGTAGCAGTTACAAACGCTGGGTAGATCGCGGCACGGAGCATTCGCGATCTTAAAATCCGACGCGACTGTAACTCATCAGCTATCGTATCTAGTGTCTCATCAAGGATTCCCGCGCGCTCTCCAGCTGATATCAATGTGATATAGAATCTGGGGAAGCATTTTGTTTCACTCGACATGCCTCGCGAGATGGAGAGCCCCTCTGAGATAGCTTCCTCAACCCTTAATATTACCCCTCTGAAAGCTAAATTTTTAGCTTGGGACCTTAAGATCGCGAGCGCTCCTAATATTGGTATACCGGCGCGTGTCATCAGAGCTAATTGACGAGTAAAGATCTCAAGTTCCTTAAGAGAAGGAGAGCGTCTGGAAGGCCTTAAAAGATGTGCGCGGTCAGGTATCGACATGGTGAGGTAAATATTCGGTATGTTTGGGAAGTAAGTTGCTTGGTCTCCTCCCGGACTGATGCTCATTGAGACTTTGAGTCGTCTCGGTGTAGAGTACGGAAGGCTATATCGAGGCATAAGTGAAGAAAAAAACTAAAAAGATTAAGGATGATAACGCGAGCGCCAAGGACACCGTTCCTGTCCTTGAGGGAGAGCTCCTGCCTTCAGATACGCCTGTTGATAATGAGTTGCCCGCGGTAGAGGGGGAGCTGTTAGAGGTCTCGCCGGATGACCTCTCAAATGATGATGTCGCCAATGCCGGTGATATAGATGATAGCTCTTTTGGTGATCATGAGCGTGGAGTTGTTCCTTACAGCCCTTTAGATGCCTATCTAGCAGAGATCCGCAGGTTCGCCCCGTTAAGCAAAGAGGCGGAACACGCGGCGGCGGTTGAGTATCGCAAATCTCAAAGTCCTGAGGCCGCTTATACCCTAGTATCTGGGTCTCTCTGGTTGGTGGTTAAGATCGCGCGGGACTATGAGCGTGTCGCTAAAAATGTTCTCGATCTGATTCAGGAGGGAAATATTGGATTAATGGAGGCTGTTAGAAATTTCGATCCCTACCGCGGGGTCAGATTCCCGTCTTACGCGGTGTGGTGGATCCGAGCTTACATAATTCGATATATCATAGCCAACTGGCGCATGGTTAAGATCGGAACCACGCAAGCACAGAGAAAACTTTTCTTTAACTTAAAGAAAGAGAGCGACCGCCTTGAGCGAGAGGGGATCTACCCATCCACTAAACTCCTAGCTGAGAGGCTAAACGTTAAAGAGGGTGAAGTAGTTGAGATGTCACAGAGGCTAGGTGGCTCGGATATGAGCTTTGACGCGCCGCTGCAGGATGATAACGATTCTAGCCTGCTCTCGGTCATTCCAAGTGATCGAGACTCTGCCGAGGATCAGTTAGCTAAGAAGCAGTTGCGAGATGCCCTCGCTAATAGCATTGCAGAGTTTGAGAAGACCCTTACCCCAAAGGAGTTGGAGATCTTTCAAGGGCGTCTGCTTGTCGAGGATAAGCTCACATTGCAGGATCTCTCCGATTCTTTAGATATCAGCAAGGAGCGAGTTAGACAGATAGAGAACAAGCTTCGTGATAAGTTAAAGAGCTTTGTCGCCAAGCGCCTTGGATCCGAGCTTGATGATTGGGTAGAGAGTTAGCTCTTGCGACGGCGCGATAATTCGGGGTAACTTCTCGTTAAATCTAAAGATGGAGATAATTATGTTTAGAAGCCTTGCTGTTGTTACTGTAGCCGCTTTATTTGTAGGGTGCTCCGCTACTCCTTACACAGGAGATGTTGTATCCGAGAGCACAACTCCATCGGGTCTAAACGTTATTCAAACATCATCACGCAGCGTTCTTCCAGGCGGTGGCTTAGCGGGTGAGGAGTCTGAGTTAAAGACTATGACAGCTAAGGTTGAGAGCGTTGATCTCGCCAAGAGATCCGTGACGCTAAAGACAAATGACGGAAAGTTGGTTCCTTTAAAGGTAGGCAATGAGGTCAGAAACCTTAAGCAGGTAGAAAAGGGCGATACAGTAGAGCTAGATTACTTCGAGGCGGTTGAGTTCCAGGTTAGAAAACCAACACCGGAAGAGATGGAGCTAGCGGGAGTAGGGGTGGACCTAGCAGGGCGGGCCGCCAAGGGGCAGAAGCCAGCGGCCGTTATCGCTGGAGAGCGCGTTGATATTCTAACGATTGAGGCTATTGATAAGAAGAAGCAGCTGATTACCCTAAAGAGCCCAGAAGGGTATGTGACAGTTAAAGCTAAGTATCCACAGAACCTAAAAGTTGTGAAGGTAGGAGACACTGTAGTTGTTAAGACTTCAGAGCTTTTCGCGGCGAGGATTAAGGAGATCGGATAATTAGACCGGCGCCTCTATTAAGGGGGCGGCTTTGCGGAGCAAAGCGGTGAGTAGTTCCATTTTTTCAAAATGAATCAGGCTGTGGTCGTAGCGCTGAAGCCTTGATGTTGAGCACAGAGAGGCTCAGCGCGATTAGAATCAGCACGGCACCGGTCAATTGTGAGCTTGTCAGCATTTCACCGATAAAAATCGAGCCCTCAAGCACGGTAAATAGAGGAATAAGGGCCAGAAATAGCGTCGCGATAGTGACCGGAAGTTTATCTACGGCGATTAAGTACAGCCAAAACGCCAGCCCGTATTGAATGATCCCCGTGAGTCCAATCACGACAAATGAGCCTAAGGCCAGTGAGCTTATTTCGCCAACATATCCCAAGATGGGAGACAGAAGAGCAAGCGCAGAGACGCCGACCAGTTGCTGGATCGCGGCTCGAGTAATCGGAGGCGCCTTGAACGCGAAGCGTTGATTGAGCACTACATACAGCGAAGCTAGCGCGGTGCTGCACACGGTAAGAAGTGCGCCATACGACTCTCCCGTTACGCTTCCTGTGAGCGTTAGGCAAACGCCAGTTATGGAGATAATTAGGCTTATAAAAGTGCTCAAGGCTAATCGCTCTCTTAGAATCGGCCACGCTAGTAGAGCAACCATTGCCGGCTCCGTCGCGAATATAAGGGAGGCCGCGCTAGCTGATAGGCTTTCAAGCCCAGCAGTCGAGCAGAGATACGCCGCGCCCGGTTCGAGCACTCCTAACGAGCCAGCGACAGCGAACTCCCTCGAATAGGGGATCGCTAAACGACGAGCAAATATAATAGTCCAGAGAAAGAGCGAGCTCGCGACTAGCTGAATTGAAACCACGGAGACAGGAGATGCTGATTTAACAAGAGTTGCTGTGATAACGCTGCCACTTGCCCAGCAAAGAGATGCGCCGACCATTGCGCAGCTAGCGATAAATCTTCCTGCAAATATAAACTCTTTCATTCTTATCTCCAGCGAGCGCGGCAAAGATTAGTTAGATGTGTAACTGGTAAAAAGCGCTAAAGAGGTTATATCACTGATGGATAACTTATAAAATAGGTTTTACCGGTTATTCTTCTGTGTTAGTATCCTCGTATGAAATCAAATAGTTGCTTTAATTTTAACGCCGGCAGGCTGGTACTTAACTTTCTAAATACGGTGGATGAGAGGCCGGGATACGATAGCGATTCTCCTTCCGCCCCCACTGAGCTCCTCTGCTCTCCGGAGATCTTACTGTCATGGTTTGATACCGCCGGGGTGTTTTCGCTGGGGTGGATCGACCAGGTTAGAGCTCAGTGTTTGGGGAATACCCGCTCAGCGGAGAGCCTACTCCTTGAAGTTGTATCATTGCGCGAGAGGCTTTTCCCGATTCTACTTAAATTGGCTCGAGGCGTAGGGCTTTCTGGCCTCGATTTATCGACGTTAAATGAAGACTTTTCAAGACTACCGCCTCGCAAATTGATACGTCGCAACGGGTCTCTCGTAGTTGATTGGGACGAAGCTCCTTCTTGCAATCCAGGAATGTTTGTCGCGCCTATAATTCAGGATGCGGTCGATTTGCTCACATCACCCGCGGCGCGAAAGGTTAAGGTATGTGCTGCCGCCGATTGTGGGTGGCTCTTTCTTGATACGTCAAAGAGCGGAAAACGTCGTTGGTGTGATATGGCGGATTGCGGTAATAGGGAGAAGCAGCGCCGTTTTAGAGGCGTTGTAAATACTCAGCAAACGCAGCCTCATTAGCCCCCCGCCCTCGCCAATTTGAGCTTTCTGTTATAGCATGATGGGACGTATGGGTCGTATATTTATAAGCTTAGTGCTTTTCTTTATCGTTGCCGGTGGTGTGTTGGTCTATCAGGCCACCAGTGGTACCAGCGCGCTTGTGCTTACTCCTTCAGAGCTGGTAACGCGAGCGCATGCCAGTGATCTGCCAAGAATTAGAGTTGGAGGAAAAGTAGTAGATCCGATCGAATATCAGACTGAGCCTGGTTTCCTTTTGCGCTTTAGTGTTAGCGATCCGGCCGGTGGTGGCTCGGTTGTGCCGGTGGAGTACCGCAATCTAAAACCAGATATGTTTCAGGCCGGTAGAGATGTGCTGATCGATGGCGATTTTAAGGGCGGCAAGATCGTAGCCGCGAAGCTGCAGACTCAGTGCCCATCAAAGTACGAGCCGGCGATGCCAGGCTCCGCTCCAGAGACGATGGCCGACAGGGCAAGGGGTGATAGTTAAATTACGGAGATGATGTCGTGATTGAGTTTGGACATTTCGCCTTGTGTGTCGCTTGGCTCTTAGCGTTGCTGGGAGTGGTCGGAGGCGCTTATATTGGTCTCAGCAAGAGACCTCTGTCACCTGCCTTTGTTGAGGCTCTTAGGCGGGTAACTATCGGAGTGGCGCTCGCGCTATTCCTTTCGCTTGTCGGCCTTGGCTACGGCTTTGTAAACAACGATTACTCAATTCAATACATCTGGCAGTATTCTAATCGCGCCATGCCGTGGATCTATAAGATTACGGCGATCTGGGGTGGAATGGATGGCTCGATGCTTCTCTGGTGCGGTCTAGTGGCGGCTTTTTGCGCCGCGGTAGCGAGAGCGTCAGTCCGGTACCCTCGACCGCTTTTGCCTTGGCTCTACGCGTTCTTAAATTCATCGACTCTGTTCTTCACAACCATCACGTTGTTTTTGACAAACCCGTTTCGCTACCTTAAAGCGTCGATGGTTATGCCAGATGGAAACGGACTTAATCCATTGCTCCAGAATGAGTACATGGCGATTCATCCTCCGACTCTTTACCTAGGTTTCACTGGGCTCGCGATCCCTTATGCTTTCTGCATGGCAGCGCTGGCGTCTGGCCACATGTCGAATGATTGGATCCGTTTAACTAGGCGCTGGACGCTGATAGGTTGGACCTTTCTTACAGCTGGTATAGTACTAGGTGGTCACTGGGCATATCTCGAGCTGGGGTGGGGAGGATTTTGGGCTTGGGATCCTGTAGAGAACTCATCCTTCCTACCGTGGTTAACGGCCACGGCGTTTTTGCACTCCGTGATGGTTCAGGAACGTAAGGGGATGTTAAAGACCTGGAATGTATTTCTCTGTGTTTTGACCTATGCCTTAACGGTCTTTGGAACTTTCCTGACCCGTTCAGGGATCGTGCAGAGTGTCCACGCGTTCGCTTCGACCGATATAGGTTGGGTTTTTCTGACTTATTTGGCGGTGATCGTGTTGATCGCTGTGGCGCTAGTAATATACCGCCGCGTAGATCTCCGGCCTGAGAGATCTATTGAGAGCTTGTTCTCTCGTGAAACGGTTTTTCTACTTAATAACTTAGTGCTCTTAAGTATCTGCTTTGCGGTTTTATGGGGGGTGATGTTCCCTGTGTTCTCCGAGGCTTTTACGGGACAAAAGCAAACCGTAGGAATTCCATTTTTTAATGCGGTAAATGTGCCGCTCTTTCTAGCGCTTGTTTTTTTGATGGGTGTAGGTCCAACTATAGCGTGGCGTAGATCCTCTCTTAAGCAGATGGTGAGCTCCTTCGCTGTTCCATTAGCAGGAGCGTTAGTAGTAGCGATAGCGCTCGTTTCCGCTGGTATGACTGACTTCTACCCCGTATTGGCATACGCGATATCTTTCTTTGTAGTCATGACGATCTTGGGGGAGGTCAGTCGTGGTCTGCGCTCGCAAAGTGCCGCTGTTTTGGATGGGGCCTCGACCTACTCAGCACGCGGATTGGCGCGGCTTTTTAGACGTCACAGAATTAAGTACGGCGCTCATATTATTCACTTCGGTGTGGTGATGATGACCGTGGCTATTACAGCTTCGATGGCGCACAAGACAGAGCGTGAGTTTACACTAGCGCCTGGGGAGCGCTTTAACGTGGGAAGATTCTCGCTTGAGCTAATTGAGTTTCATGAGGAGGAGCACGCCAACTATAGCGCTGTTCAAGCCCGGGTGAACGCCCGTTCATTAAAGGATGATTCAGTTATCGCTATCCTATCCCCAGAGCTTAGATTCTATCCGAAGAACAAGGAGACAACTACCGAGGTTGCCCTTAGAATGGGCCAAAGAGAGGACCTCTATTTGATCTTGGCTGGTGTAGATGAGACCGGCACAAAGGCCTCAATGAAAGTTTTTGTAAACCCACTGCAGGTCTGGCTCTGGTACGGGGCTATAATTATGGTCATCGGAGGAGTTATCGTCGCGGTGCCAGTTGCTAAGGTGTCGCAGGTAGCCGGTCAAAGCAAAGCGGAGGTCGCGCGTTCTATATGATAAGTAGTGTCACAATTGGGCTAGCCCTCTCTCTAGTATTATCTCTTGGCGTGGGGCTTTATCTTTTAGCTCCCTTTTTTGAATCGCGCGGTGGCTTCGCCGAAGCGCAGTCTGTTGCTGCTGAGTCGGTTGGCCGACTTGTTGATTCTAAAGAGCGCGCGCTTCGTGAGCTAAAGGATCTAGAGTTAGATTTTAATATGGGCAAGATTAGCCGCGAAGATTACGAACGTGCAAAGGACGAGCTTTCAATTGAAGTAGGGCGGGTGCTAGAAAAGTTGCGGAGCCATGGCTAACGCGGCGAGAGATGAAATTAACGACCCTGCGATTCTCTCTGTCGAGGCGCGCCAGATCTTAAAGCGTTTCGGCGCTCAGACGATTATCAAGGATCTCTCTATTAGTTTTAAGGGTGGCGATGTGGTGCTTCTTTTGGGCGCTAATGGAGCCGGAAAAAGCACTTTATTGCGAGTTTTAGCTGGCCTTACGAGACCAGACCGCGGCAAGATTTCGATAACTAACGGATCTCGAGTAGGCTTTGCCGGGCATTACACGGCGCTTTACTCTAAGTTATCACTTGAGCAAAACCTGGCGATCTATGCCAAGCTTGTGGCCTTTCGCGATATGTCTTCAGCGCAAGATCTTTTACGAGGGGCTCTTCGTGAGTGGGGATTAGAGGATCTCCGCGATCGCTCGGTCTCTGAGGTGTCACGGGGAGCGCAAAGCAAGGCTTCGCTCGCCAGGGCGCTTATGGGAAATCCCGAAGTGCTTTTGTTAGATGAGCCATCGAGTAATTTAGATGAGCGCGCTACAGAGACTCTAAGATCAATTGTTGCAGAAAAGAGTCGGGCTAACGGTATCACTATAATCGCCACTCACGACCTGGCAAGATTGCGCGATATCGCTACTAGGGTCGTTGTTATGGAGAAGGGAGGTGTGGTCGCTGATTCAGGCCAGAGTGGAGATCTCGGAGATCTGAATGAGACTATAGAGACGTACCGTAGGAGTAACCGTTAGGCAGTAAGATATGCTCAGGTGGCTAAAGACTTTTAAATTGATGGTCGTTAAGGAAGTTTCCTTGGAGCTTCGAGGCAAGGAGCTCGTCACCTTACTTATCTGCACAACCCTAGTCGTGGCGGCTCTGATCGGCGCGGGTGTTAGTTCTGCTGTCCTTGATGCCGCGACAACCACTAAAATCTACCCGATGCTTGTCTGGGTTGTTTTTCTGATTACAACTACAACAGCCAGTGCCAGAGCGAGCGAGGCTGAGCTGGAGGGGCGTGGCTTTGAGGGCTTGCTGCTAGCCGGTGTAACTGGTCCACAGCTTTATTTGGCAAAAGTGTTTGTCAGCGCCGCGCTCTTTTGGATTAATTGGTTGCTTTTGATAGCTATTACTAGCGCCGCTTTAGATCAGGATCTTACTTCGGTATTCGCTAAGCTAGCCGCGATCGGGCTCGGAGCCTCGGGAGCCCTTGCGGCTCTTATCACACTGATATCTGGGGTGGCTGGAACCTCCAGACTTCGTGGTGTTCTTGTCCCATTGTTAACTTTGCCGCTGCTTTTCCCCCTGTTTTTTGCGGGAGTTGAGTTAACTACCGAGTGCCTTCTATACGGAGGGGTTCAGCCTGGTAGTATTTGGCCGGGGATAATTCTTATTTCCACTACAGCCTTTCTCTTGGTGGGTTTAAATAGCTACGAGGCGGTTGTAAGGGACTGAGGTTTTGCTCCGTGCTTCTATTCTTGATATGCTTCTGCGAGACTCTATGAAAAGCAGCTGTAACCCTTGCCACTACATTACCACTCTTCTCGTGGCCCTATTAGTGGCCGCCGCGCAGTATCTTGTTTTTATGGTTGTTCCAGATGAGCAGGTGATGGGCGCTGTGCAGCGGGTGTTTTATTTTCATGTAGGAAGCGCGCTCGCGTGTTACGCCGCGTTTGGTTTGGTATTTGTCGCTAGTGTTACCTACCTGGCTACGCGTAAAGAGCGTGCTGACATATTGTCAGTCGCGGCAGGAGAAGTCGGTTTTGTCCTTTGCACGATCGTTTTAGTTACAGGGATGATCTGGGGACATAGCGCGTGGAACACCTGGTTTAGGTGGGAGGAGCCACGCCTAGTCACGTTTCTGGTGCTCTGGTTAATTTTTCTGTCATTTACGATCTTAAGAAATTTTGGAGATCCAGCTAAGACAGCGATTCACGGAGGCGTATTGGGTATCCTCGGGGCGCTCTCAGTGCCGATTGTTTATTTTTCGATCAAATTTTTGCCGCAGAGCGCGCGGCTCCATCCCGAAGTAATCGAGCGTGGCGGACTTAAGGACCCATCATATTGGTGGGCGTTTGGCGCGTCGGTTTTTGCTTTGATGGCGCTTGGCGCGTTGCTTATATGGGTGCGTTACCGAATTGGTGTCGTAGAGCGTCGAATTGAGATAGATGGCTTATCTCGGAGTATTTAATATGGTGAACACATATCCAGATCTATTTTGGGCATACACAGCGGTTTGGGTGGCGCTAGCTCTCTACATAGCGTTTCTAGGGCGGCGCCTCTCTAAGTTAGAGCGCTCTTTGCCCAAAGATAGTAACGATACATCATGCAATACGGGGTGTTGTGATACGCGCGGCTGAGTTCCTTTTTGGCGCTCCATCACTAAAAGCTATCCGCAAGCAGAATCTTCCAGAGATCGCTATTATCGGCCGCTCAAATGTAGGTAAGTCAACTTTTATAAACCGTTTAACGGGTCGTAAGGTGGCTCGCGTAAGTGGCAATCCAGGGTCGACACGAGAGTTAAATTTCTACCAGGTTTCGGGAGCCTGGAACGGAGTAGATCGAGCGCTATGCCTTGTTGATATGCCAGGCTTTGGTTTCGCTAAGCTATCCAAACAGGCTCGCGAAGAGATCTCGCGGTTGGCGGTAGATTTTTTGCGTAATCGCCGACATCTACGCGCGGTTGTCCTGCTCAATGATTGTCGCAGAGATCCGCAAGATGATGAGTTGGCGATTCAAGCGCTTTGCGCGGATCTAGGTATCCCTTGCGTAGTGATTCTGACAAAGTTCGATACGCTACGCCAGAACGACAAGCCAAAAGCTTTAAAGAATGTGGCCACGGGGTTCAATCTAGACCCAAGTGATCTGCTTTATACTGGCGAGAAGATTGATACGGATACTATTTGGCAGAGGCTTTTGGGTGTGGCGTTTTAGCAGAGACAGGCGCCGGGGCAAATGTGATAACTCACAGTGATTTATTAGATGTGTAAACCGCCAACTATATTTTTATTGATATCATCAATTAGCGTATTCTTAGTGAGTATGTTTGTGGGTGTATCTTCGGCGGGGACGATAGACACAGATGGGTTTTCGGAGAGAAGATTCGTGGCTGATGCTCGGATGATCGCTGCTGGGGCTCATAGGTTTGGTATAGTAGAGTACACTCATTATCCTAACGGTCCAGCATATGCGCTGGCTCCAGCTATAAAACTAGGTGTGCGAGAGCTTGACTCGCTTAGAATCATCCCGATCATATTCTCGTCTATTTGTTTTGCTTATTGCTGTTTATCAGTTGGGATGAGAATCGACTCATTCTGGTCAAGGAGTGTTTTCCTGACAGGAGCGCTTACTTTGCTTTTCCAGCCTGGCGTCAGTAATTGGATGGGAGCTCTAAATGACCATTCTTTCGCTTTTGTACTCTGTTTAGCGGGATTAGGATTAGCGTTAGATAGGCACACGAGGTGGTTTGTGTTCGCGCTACTGGGTTTTGTGGCGGGTTGGTTCAGTTATGATTTCATTCCGGCCCTGATCTGCTCGGTTTTTACATGCCAGATTCTTCTGTGTGTAGAAGATGGGATTGATTGGCTTCTTGCTATTCGCAGGTCTTTGAAATCGTCAAGTTGGGTCGCGTTAGGGACAGTATGCGCGATTGCCGCGCACTTAGTTCAAAACGCGCTATTTTTCGGAAGCCTTAAGCTTGCCTATCAGGATCTAGTCGGCAGTGCCGCGACAAGAGCTGGATTTCAGATCGGAGAAGTTCTAGCCCCCGATTACTACGCAAGCATTAAAAGCGCGGGGATGCATGTGGCTGATGATCGATTTGGCGCGATGTGGGCCAATTTTTTACTGTTCACGGGAACTGGTCTAGTTAGTTCGTGGTTCGCAATCCTTTCATTTGGATTGCTTATCGTCCTTATAGTCGCTGTATGGGTCCTTGTTCGGCGTGAGTTGGACATATCTAAGAATCGAGGGAGCGGTGTCCTAATTAGCTACTTATTAGCGTTCGCGGGGCTCGCGGCATCCGGCTGCTTGTGGTTTATATTGATGCCTCAGCACGCGAAATTTCACAGCCACTTCCTGCCAAGACTGTTTTTTGTGCCATTAGTTCTGATGTGGATCGTGCTGGCAAAGACGATAGATTTTATTCTAGAGGGCGAGAATCCGGCGAATTCAAGAGATGGTGGCGCAGAGGCTGATTGAAATTTTCATGCCTCCTCAAATATCGGTATCGGCTTATTTTCTTTATCAACTGCTACCATAACAACTTGAGCCGTAGTCACGGTTATAGTTTGCAAACTATCAACGCCACGAACGGCCTCAACATCAACCTGGATAGTGATCGATGTTCTTCCCTGCTTAATTGTAGTGCAGTAGAAACTTACAGCATCTCCGACAAAAACCGGAGCGATGAACTCTACTTCACGCATAACTTTGGTTACGTATTTCTTAGGTGCTACCGTGCGGGCGTGTTGACCGGCCGCTAAGTCGATTAAGCTAAGGATGTGTCCGCCGAAAATACTGCCTAACGCGTTAGTATCTCGCGGCATCATTATGGTGCGAATCGCTGGGTTTCTCTGGGAATCGTTGTTCATAGTATTTTCTTTAAGCAAATGTTCTCTCTGTCATGCCACAGATATTACCAGCTTCTAGCAACTACAGCATCTACCTAAACGGCGCGAGCGCGCAGTTTCTAACAAAACATCGGGTAAGCGAGGTTTTGCCGCTCCTCCCTAAGCTTGGTCATTCAATTCTGACTCAATAAGCCTGTAGATTTGTTGGCCAGGCAGTTAAACCGTATTAGTCCTAAAGGAGCTTAGATTTATGGAGCAGGCAACGTCATTTATTCCTGGGCAATCATCAACTAATCAGGGGCCTAATCCACCTCCTTTACACGAGGAGTTTCAGGCGCACACAGCGGGTCAGTATCTTGATAAGGCCCTTAATCTTATCGGCGCAAAGATGCGCGCAGCGGCAACACTTGTTAAGGAGCGGGTCCCCCGGGAGGAGAGCCTAGCAAAAAGCGCGTTAGAGCGTGTCTCAAGTGCGCTAGATTCAACAGGCCAGTACATGACTCAAGAGGATGTCACGCAAAACATACGGGGCATAGTTAGAAAGCATCCAATTAGATCCCTAGGTGTATGCTTGATAGCGGGTGTAGCGCTTGGAAGCCTTGTAAGGGCAGTTCGTAGGTAGAGGGTCAAAGAAGATGATAGAGTCACTACGCGAGGAATTGGAATCGACTGTAACACCTCTTTTAAAAGAGGTGCTCGATGATGCCAGGAAGTTGATGCGTCAGGAGGCGCAGCTAATCAAAACTGAGGCGCGAGCAGAGGGGGATAAGACAAGACGAGCCCTGATGCTTATCTCAGCAGGAGGCGCCGTTGCGCATGCTGCTATCCTTCTTTTGGCGTTCATGTTAGCGCACCTTCTCGCCGGGCCCTGGTTCGCTATGCCTCTGTGGGCTGCTTATGGAACGGTCGCTTTGTTTTCTGTGACCTTGGGGTCTCTTTTCGCCTATCGGGGCTTGAGAAATCTTAAGGAGGCAAAAGAGGATTCCGAAAGGACGTTTCAAGCCTTAAGAGAAGGTTTTGATTGGATGTAGGAATTTTTGCTTATGACTACTGCACGAGAGGATTGCCCGGCGGAAAATGAGCTTCTACGACGAGAGATCCGGAGGACCGGCCACGATCTGGGCCAGCATCTTGGGCAGTTAAGGGATGAGGTTTACCGCAAAGTCGATGATTTTTATAATCCTCTGGGTGTGAGGGATGCCATATCGGCGCGACCGCTCCTAGCTTGTGCCGCCTCTTTTATATTGGGAGCGACCTGGGGATTGGGGCGGCTTCGGAGTTCTCCAGGTGCTGTATTTAACGAGATTTCACGTGAGGCTCCCCGGGTGGCTCCTTGGGGGGCCGGGCTTATTAGACAGGTAATAGTGTCTAGATTGCTTAATCCCGCCTTAACCCGCTTTTTTGACAGATATTAGTCCCGGCAATTCCTGTATTTAGCTTCATATCTCGCTCTTTTTAGTTAACCCGCTTATACTTGCATGGCTCTTCTATAAGAGTCTTTAGGGAAGGCCGGCAAAACCTTCCCGTAGCGAGAAAGTGGAGGTTGAGTTGATATTCGATTTTCGAGATGGGAAAAAACCGCAAGTGTATCCCCTGTGATACATTGAGGATTTTTTCCCATCTCGAAAACTCGAAGAGCGACTCAAGATCCGCTTTCGCAGTAGGGAGGGGTTTTGCCGGCCTTCCTTAGGGTTAATTCTCGCGTTAGCGGTCGTGTCTTAGGATTTTTTCGCCATGTTTGTTTACCTAGCTAAGAAGATATTTGGAACTCGTAACGATCGGATCTTAAAGAGCCTTAGGCCCGTAGTTTTAAAGATTAACGACCTAGAGCGTCACTATCAGCCAATGAGTGATGAAGAGCTCTCAGGGCAGACTTTAAAGCTAAAGGAGCGTTTGGCCCAAGGCGAGCACTTAGACGATATCCTTCCTGACGCGTTCGCAGTCGTGCGCGAAGCATCGCGCAGAGTCCTTGGCATGCGTCACTTCGATGTCCAGCTAATCGGAGGAGCCATCTTGCATCATAAGATGATAGCCGAGATGAGAACCGGAGAGGGTAAGACGCTTGTCGCGACGCTACCGTCCTATCTTAATGCCCTAACGGGTAAAGGGGTTCACGTTGTAACGGTGAACGATTACCTCGCTAAGCGTGATGCTGAATGGATGGGACGGATTCATAAGTTTCTTGGACTCACAGTAGGTTGCGTCTATCACGGCATGAGCGACGAGGAGAAGAAAGAGGCATACCAGGCGGATATAACTTACGGACAGAACAATGAGTTCGGTTTCGATTATCTCCGCGATAATATGAAGTTCTCCGCCGCCGAGATGGTTCAGCGTGGACATTATTTCGCGATTGTTGATGAGGTAGATTCGATCTTAATCGACGAGGCGCGCACGCCTTTGATTATCTCAGGACCATCCGAGGAATCGACTGAGACATACCTGAGCGTAAACTCGATCATCCCTCACCTAACAAAGGACGTTGATTTTGAGATGGATCTCCGCTCGAAACAGCCTTCTTTAACAGATGTCGGTATTCAGAAGACGGAGAGGCTGCTTGGAGTATCGAATCTCTACGATCCATCGAACATTGAGCTATTGCACCATGTAACACAGGGGCTACGCGCCTATACATCTTTTCAACGCGATGTTGACTACGTAGTTCAGGGTGGACAGATCGTTATAGTGGATGAGTTTACAGGACGGCTAATGCCAGGAAGGCGTTGGTCAAATGGGTTGCATCAAGCGATTGAGGCTAAAGAG
>Ga0214921_10001792_pt1 | contig 35956 bp, 32 predicted proteins | sample LL1505_MetaG_FD_177992 | JGI IMG/M metagenome (GOLD analysis project Ga0214921, IMG submission 177992) | Freshwater microbial communities from Lake Lanier, Atlanta, Georgia, United States - LL-1505 | ecosystem: Environmental > Aquatic > Freshwater > Lake | place: USA: Georgia | collected... | reverse complement strand
AATTTGGCTTCAGATCCTGCTTTGAAATCACAAGTTGAGCTACAAAAATTGACCAATGATTTAATTATTGAAAATAGATTTAATGCTGTTTTTGATGAGGTAATGAGTGAAACTCCTTCAAAACCAGGGTTTAATAAATCAATTTTACTTTCAGTTTTAGGAGCAGGAATTTTAGCGGCTGTTTTATTAACTTATTTTTCTAGCAATAAAAATGAAGAGAAGGTTACAATCAAAGTAGAAAAAAGTAATATTACAACAACTAAGAAATTAACTGATACTGACAAAGATAACGAGGGAAAATTTATAACTAGAACTACTGTTGAAAGATTGGAAACAATAGTTTCTAGATGTGGAAGCGAAAATTTTGATTACACTAAAGTTGATTCAATTTTAAATGCAAGTATTAAAAAAGATACTGTTTTAAGTACTGCGATTTCTAGCCCTGCTATAATTTCTAATACTGAAAAATCTACTATTAATCAACAGGTAGAGCAACCAAAATCACAAAATACTATCACACAGGAAGAGAAGGTAAAAGATATTCAACCAGAAAAAACTTTTGAAAAAATCAATTATTCTTTCAATCCACAAATGGGAGAAGTATGGAAATACTCCCCAACTTTATCTTACAAATACAAAGTAATTGTTTATAACAAAAGTGGAAATAAGGTTTTTGAATACTCAGTTGATGAAAATCAAGAACTTATTTGGGACGGTCAAAGCAACCTAGGAGAATCTATTGCTGCTGGCTTATATCTTGTGCATATTCAATATGCAAACAACACAAACATTCACGGAGAAATTAGCATTATACAATAAATGAAGTTTTTAAATAAAATAGTATTCTTGTTTTTAATGTTGCTTTGTTGGGAAACAAAAGCACAATCTACTTTTCAATTAACTGATTCATCACTAACGGTTTATTTATCAAAACGATATCCTTCTGTAGTTACCAATAAAGGCATTTTAAACATAGCCGAAGCTGCCAAACTCAAAAATGTAACACTTTTTTGTGGAAATAGTAATGTAAAAAACATCAACGGAATTCAATATTTCAAAAATTTAACAGAAATTGATTTTTCAGGCAATAAAATTACGGATGTTGCTCCTTTGTTTATTAACAAATTCGATTCTTTGCGTTACATTGGTTTGGCAAATAATAAAATTAAAACTGATTTTCGTTTGTCAAAATTCCCTTTATTACAAGCCATATATGCGGCTAATAACCTAATAGAGAACGTTTTTGGAAATGATAGTTTGCCCAATCTTGTCAATTTTGATTTTAGTAACAATAAAATTTCTACTATTTCTGATTTTAAACAATCATCAAAAATCTTGTATTTAGATTTGAACAACAACAATCTGTCTAAAATCCCATTGGTTTTAAATTATGTTTATCCAAGACCCAATATTCAGTTATCCAACAACAAAATTACTTTTGCAGCCATCAACTTATTCAAATCTCAGGTAAAAGACTCAAGTTATTTGAGCAGAATATTTTTAAATCGTCAACAAACATTACCCACCAAAACCGATACTATTCAATTATTGACCTTGGGAGACTCATTAAAAATTGTATTTGATTATCAATCAATTAATAATGATAAGTTTTATTGGACACGAAACGGAATTTTACTCACCACGCCACTTCAATCTATCCTTAAAAAATTTGAATTAAAAGACACCGGCACTTATGTGTGTGAAGTACAAAATATACATGCTTGTGCTTATGGCACCATGACTATTTTGTCAAAACCTTACATCATAAAATACAAAAAACCTGTTGTAATACCTTGTACTTTAAAAACTACTCAATTTTCACCCATCGTTTACCAACCTACCTGCACCAATAAGGGCAAAGTTGAGTTTTCAAACAATAGCAATCTTAATTCTTATTATTTAATTCACAATAATATAAACATAAAAAGTGTTGATAATCAATTTGCTGATTTAGATTCTGGTAAATATGTATTTATGGTGAAAAGCAATGATGGCAAATGTGCTGATACATCTGCTACCATTATCAACCTTGTAAAACCAAAATGTGACACTGTGCCGGTGTGTAATTTAAAAACTTCTCAGTTTAGCCCCATTGTTGCCTCTCAACCCACTTGCAAAGACAAAGGAAAAATAGAATTTACCAATAATTCAAACACAAACTCTTTTTACTTACTAAAAAACAATTTAACAATTAAAAGTATTGACAATAAGTTTTTAGACCTTGACTCTGGCAATTACACCTTTGTGGTAAAAAGTAACGATGGCAAATGTGCTGATACATCATCAGTTACATATAATCTTATCAAACCCAAATGCGATACCGTACCTCCATGCACACTAAAAACAACACAATTTTCACCTATCAATGTATATAACCCTACTTGCAAAGAAAAAGGCAAAATAGAGTTTTCTAATTATACCAATTCAAATTCTTATTATTTAATTACCAATAATTTAACTATTAAAAATAATAACAATCAATTTACTGATTTAGAAGTAGGTAAATATATTTTTATTGTAAAAAGTAATGATGGCAAATGTGCTGATACGTCAACTGTTACATATAATCTTATCAAACCCAAATGCGATACAGTTCCTCTATGCACCCTAAAAGCCAATAATTTTTCTCCTTTTAATGTTTATCAAGCAAGTAACTGTGAGGAAAAAGGTAAAATTGAGTTTAGTAATTTTTCTGATACTATTGTGTATAAATTGATAAATGTAAATACAAAAAGTACAATTTATAACAGTGCTAACTTATTTACATCTTTAGAACCAGGTACTTATCAATTAATTGTAAGTAATATCTCCAATAAATGTATTGATACACTAAAAACCAATTTTGTATTTAATAAACCTACTTGTGATACCGTTAAAGTTACGTTACCCAATGAAATCACACCAAATGGCGATGGTATTTGCGATGTAGTAAATATAGAACAAACAGGTATTACCAAGATTTATAACAAAGCTGGTATTTTGGTAAGAGAAGCCAATTCGCCTTTTGAGTGGAACGGAAATGACCAAAACGGTTTGCCATTGCCAAGTGGAATTTACATTGTATTTACCAATGGTGAACCAAACAGAACTATTACAATTTTAAGATAAATAAATTTTTTTTAAAATATTTAAAAAAATCTGTAACAAAGCAAAAACGAGATTGTAGTACTGATAACAAAGAATACAATAACAAAAGAAAACAACACATTTAACAAACTTTTCTGTTAAACAAAAGCATTTTTAGCACCTTACTTTTTATGGGGATTTAAAGTAACAAGTGCAAACTTGAATTGGGGTTAGCTTCATTTTTTAAATGAAGAACCCTGATTTCAAGTGAAGAGTTTGAAAGAAATTGAATGTTTTGCATTCAATAACCCGTTGTGAGACGGTATTTATTGCGTGTTTTTAATGGGGATTTTAAACAACGCATTGCATTCGTTTGCATATTTGCACTTCTAGGGTGAGAGCTAGAAGTGCTTTTTTTATGATTTGATTTCAAATATACACATCAAAAAGTACAAAAAAAACGTAAAATATTAATAAATTGCGTTTGTATGTCGCTAATTAAAATTACAAAAAAATTAAATGGTCTTTTTATAGCAGTTGCTTTGCTTACCATCAGTTTAGTGATTGGGGTTTCTGGCTATATGTTTATTGAGGATTATACTTTTTTAGAAGCCCTTTTTATGTCTGTAATCACCATTAGCACAGTGGGTTTTACAGAAGTTCATTTGCTTTCTGATGTAGGAATGATGTTCACCTCTGTGTATATCATTATGAATTTAATTATATTTGCCTATGTAGTATCAGTTATAAGCAAGTTTTTGTTCGAAGGAAAACTACGTTCAATATATAACGAGTACAAATTTGTAAAAGAACTCACCAGTATGAAAAATCACGTAATAGTTTGTGGATATGGAAGCAATGGCATGCACAGTTGCCAAGAATTGCAAAGAAATGGCAGAGACTTTGTAATTATTGACATAGATGAAGATACCCCCAAAAAATTTCCTGAAGACAAACCTTATATGTTTGTGCTAGGCGATGCTACCCACGAAGAAGTATTAATTAAAGCGGGTGTAAAAACTGCCAAAGAATTACTTATTGCCACAGCTTCTGATGCTATTAATGTTTTTATCACATTATCTGCCAGAGAGTTAAACCCTAATATCAAAATTATTTCTAGAGCTACTGACCCAGCCTCAGAAAAGAAGCTTTATTTTGCAGGCGCCAACAATGTAATTTTACCAGATATAATTGGTGGTACTTTTATGGCTCGCCTCATTACCAAGCCAGAAGTAATAGAATTTATGGAAATGTTGAGTGATGATAACAATGAAATGTCCATAAAGCTAGAAGAGTTTTCTTACAATGATTTTAAGAAAAACTACAGAGATAAAACCTTGGGAGAGCTTGATATTCAAGGTAAAACAGGTATTTTTCCAGTAGGATTTAAAGATAATATCCGTGGTTTTATGGGAATAAGAAATGAAACTATTTTTGGAGAAAATGATATTTTGATTGTATTAGGTAATAATGATACCATGCAAAAATTCAAATCTACTTTTTTACTTTAGTTAGTTTAATGACTGCTTCAAAAACTGGTCAACACACAGCTTTTATAAAAAATACAGCCAAGCAACTTGGTTTTGATTTTGTAGGCATCTCAAAAGCAGCATTTTTAGAGGAAGAAGCTCCTCGACTAGAAAAATGGTTAAATGAAAATAGGCATGGAAAAATGCAATACATGGAAAACCATTTTGATAAAAGGCTAAATCCCAAACTTTTGGTAGAGGATGCAAAATCTGTTATTTCACTGCTCTATAATTATTACCCAGAAAAGGAAATTGAAGGTGAATTTAAAATCTCTAAATATGCTTATGGCGAAGATTATCACAATGTTATAAAAGAAAAACTCAAGGAATTTTTATTTTTAATACAACAAGAAATTGGTCAAATCACAAGTAGGGCATTTGTAGATTCAGCTCCTGTGATGGACAAAGTATGGGCAAAAAAGGCAGGTTTAGGTTGGATTGGCAAAAATTCTAACTTAATAAATAAGCAACAAGGCAGTTTTTTTTTCATTGCAGAGTTAATTATTGATGTTGTTTTAGAATATGATGGTCCTATAAAGGATTATTGTGGCACCTGCACCCGTTGTATTGACGCTTGCCCAACCAATGCCATCATAGACCCCTATGTGGTAGATGGCAGTAAATGTATTTCTTATTTTACTATAGAATTAAAAGAAGAAATACCCCAAGAAATGAAAGGAAAGTTTCAAAATTGGGCTTTTGGCTGTGATATTTGCCAAGATGTTTGCCCTTGGAACAGGTTTAGCAAAGCACATAATGAAGAAAAATTTTCACCACTTGATGGGGTAAAAAACTTTTCTTCAATTGATTGGCAAGATTTTACAGATGAGTTATTTAAAAAAACCTTCTCATTAAGTCCTTTAAAAAGGTCAAAATTTGAAGGTATTAAAAGGAATATTCTTTTTTTGAAATAACTTATTCAGCTACTTCTGTTTTGGTTATATTTCTATAAACAAAAGAAGTGCTGATATGACGACGCAAAAATCTGCTTTGAGAATCAGAATTTACCAGTTTTTGATAAGTAGCTTTAGGCACTTCAAAATATTCATACACGCTACCATCAGTAAAAGTGACTGTTAAAATGGTAGATTTATATTCAAAATCTGCTATACCACAAGTAGTTAAAGTGTTTGTATAAGCAGGCAATTCGTTGGCAATTGTTTCAGGAGCAATGCTCACCAAAAAATGATAGGCTGCTATTACTTTTTTGCTTTTTTCTTCCGCTTCTAGTTTTAGAGCTTCGTTGTCATGAAATTTGTCGGGGTGACATTCTTTCATGAAATTTCTATAAATCGTTTTTAGTTCTTTTACTTCAGTAGTTTTAGTTACGCCAAGCAGTTTACGGTATTCAAGTATTTTTTTCATGAGAAATTAAAAAACGACAAATGATGTTTGTATATTTTATTATTATTTAATGCCAAATATATGGCTTTTTTGATAGAGTAAAAAAATTGGAAATCAGTATTTAAAATTAATTTGTAAATCCACTATTCAATAATTTCATAATCCACATATTCACCGCCTTTTTTATCTTTTAGTGAGCTTTTTAAATCAAACAATCAATTTTCCCAATGATGGTGTTTTCTATCTAGCTACCAAGCAGAAACATAAACAATAATTTCTTACATTTGCTTAGATGATATCTTTATTGGTGCAAGCTGAACTGCTGGGGGGTGTGGTAGTTGAGGGGGAAGACATGCATGAATAACATAGTAAATAAAATGGAAAAATTACTAGATAAATTGGATTTGTTACAAATAAATCATTCAGATTATATTAAATTATATAAAAATGTTGATATTAAATTTCTAGCTAAAAGTATAGGAAAAATACCAGGAAGTTTTGATAAACAATTATTACAATTTTTAAAATTTACTAATGGTATGAGTGTCTTCGATTACTGTTTTTTGAGTTTTAATAACAAAGATTTTGGCACAGATATATATAAGCATACTATAGAATTATGGCATGATAACAATATGATTTCGGGTGAATTTGTATGTTTTTTATCCACTTCAATTAATATTGAAGTGGGTTATATTATAGATAATACATCTGATAATCATAAAATTGCAATTTTTATTGACGGGGAAGACCATTATAAAATTATTTATAATTCATTTTATGATTTTTTTAATGATTTTTTGAATAAACTTGAACAAGACTTAAATTTTGGAATTGAAGAAGATAAGTTATATCTAAATAATTTTTTGTTAAAGTGAATTATTCAGAAGTCTCAAGTGTTACAAATGATTAATAATTAGAGGGAGATTAAAGATTTAAAAAATTAAATTCTTGTCTATAGTTTTTGTAATCAGTTTACAAAAATTTATACGAAAATATTCGGACAATAGCCTTCATACTTTTTGCAAACCCACTATTCAATAATTTCATAATCTACATATTCACCCCCTTTTTTATCCTTTAGTGAGCTTTTTGGTGGATTATTGTCAATAGTAATACTTCCTTCTGGTTTTTGTGGCTTTTGTTGTTCGTAATGAGCCTTTTGTTGTTGTTCTAGATTTACTATAAATTGTTTAAAAACAGTTTTAAGAAAAAATTTAGCTAGTTTAGAAAAAATCCAAATGAATATAATGCCAAGAATGATGTACTTCATAAGTGAATAATTAGTTATTAGTTATTTGTTATTAGTATTCCTAACAACAAATAACTAATAACAAATAACAATTATTTTCCAGCGTATTGATTTTGATAGTAGTTTTGATAAGCTCCTGAGGTAACATTATCTAACCAATCTTGGTTGTTTAAATACCAATCTATCGTGATTTCTATTCCTTCTTCAAACTGAAGAGATGGTCTCCAGCCCAATTCATTCATGATTTTGTTGGCATCTATGGCATATCTTAAATCATGGCCTGCTCTATCAGTAACATAAGAAATTAGTTTTTCAGAAGTTCCTTCTTCTCTGCCTAATTTCTTATCCATCACTTTGCAAATTACTTTTATTAATTCAATATTTTGCCATTCGTTAAAACCACCAATATTGTAAGTTTCACCATTTTCTCCTTTATGAAAAACTACATCAATAGCCCTTGCGTGGTCCACCACGTATAACCAATCTCTCACATTTTCACCTTTACCATACACAGGTAAAGCTTTATTGTGTCGTATATTGTTGATAAACAATGGAATTAACTTCTCAGGAAATTGGTTTTGACCGTAGTTGTTTGAGCAATTACTAATCACCACAGGCAATTTATAAGTATTGTGATAAGCTCTTACAAAATGGTCTGAACTAGCTTTTGAAGCAGAATAAGGAGATTGTGGGTCATAAGGCGTTTCTTCGGTAAAAAAGCCGCCATTGTCTAATGAACCATAAACCTCATCAGTAGAAACATGATAGAATAATTTACCATCAAAATTGCCTTTCCATGCTTCTTTTGCAGCATTTAAAAGGTTTACAGTTCCCACCACATTGGTAAATACAAAATCAAGTGGATTTGTAATTGATCTATCTACGTGAGATTCAGCAGCTAAGTGAATTACACCATCAAATTGATGTTGTGAAAAAAGGTTATTTACAAAACTAGCATCTACAATATCACCTTTTACAAAAGTATAATTTTCAGCATGTTCTATATCTGATAAATTATTCAAATTACCTGCATAAGTCAGGTTATCAAGGTTAAATATTTGATAATCAGAATATCTGTTTACAAATAATCTTACAACATGTGAGCCAATAAATCCAGCTCCTCCAGTGATTAATATCTTTTTCATAGTACAATAAGTGTTGAATGTTAAATGATGAGTGATGAGTACTTAAAACTCAACACTCATCACTTAACACTATTTTATGCTAAATTAAGGTTTTTTATATTATTTTGCCAATTCCAAGCATCTAACAAGGCATCTTCAATTGTTTTTTCGGTCTTAAAGCCTAATAAATATTCAGCTTTTGAAGTATCTGCAAAAATTGATTCTATGTCTCCTGCTCTTCTTTCACCAATTGAATAGTTCAATTTTGAATTGGTTACTTTTTCAAATGCATTTATAATACTCAATACCGATTCCCCTTTTCCGGTACCAATGTTAAAAGTATCAATATATTTGTTAGCGTCAATAATCGTGTAAAGTTTGTCAATTGCTTTCACATGTGCTTTTGCTAAATCCACTACGTGAATATAATCTCTTACACAACTACCATCGGAGGTATTATAGTTATTACCAAAAACCGTAAGTTGTTCTCTAATGCCAGCTGCAGTTTGGGTAATAAATGGAATTAAATTACTTGGTGTGCCAAGTGGTAATTCTCCAATTAAAGAACTTTCATGAGCACCAATAGGATTAAAATATCTCAAAATCACTGCTTTAATTTCTTTTCCAGATTTGAAAACGTCTTGAATAATTTCTTCACAAATCTGTTTGGTGTTGCCATAAGGAGATTCTGCTTGTAAAATTGGTGACGCCTCAGTTACAGGCAAATTAGCCGGCTGACCATATACAGTACAAGAAGATGAAAAAACAATTTTACTAATATTAAACTCCTGAATTACAGAAAGTAAGTTAACTAAAGAACCAATATTGTTATGATAATACTTTAAAGGATCAATTACAGATTCACCTACAGCTTTATTGGCTGCAAAGTGAATAACTCCATCAATGTTTTTTTCAATTCTAAAAATATTTCTTAAAGCAGCAATATCAAGGCAGTCAATTTCATAAAATTTCACCGATTTTTTGATGATTTTTTCAATGCTTTTCAAAATACCGATTTTTGAATTACTGAGATTGTCAATAATAATAGGCTCATAGCCAGCCTCATAGAGCTCAACCACTGTGTGAGAACCAATAAACCCGATGCCTCCAGTAACTAAAATTTTTCCTTTGTTATTGTTCACTTTTACTTTAATCAATTTTTTTTACGCCACCATTCAAAAACTTATATCTATCACCGCTCTCTGGGCATTTTGCAATTCCCTCACTATCAAAATGTAATCTGTGTCCCCATTCGCTCATCCAACCAATTTGTTTTGATGGATTGCCTACCACTAAAGCATAGGGTGGAATATTTTTAGTAACTACTGCTCCAGCACCAATAAAGGCATATTCACCAATATCATGTCCGCAAACGATGGTTGAATTGGCACCAATGGTTGCTCCTTTTTTAACTGTAGTTTTGGCATAATGCCCTCTTCTGTTTACGCCACTTCTTGGGTTGGTAACATTGGTAAACACACAAGAAGGACCTAAAAACACATCGTCTTCACAAATAACGCCAGTGTAGATAGATACATTGTTTTGTACCTTCACATTATTTCCTAAAATTACATCTGGCGAAACTACTACATTTTGACCAATGTTGCAATTTTCACCAATAACACAATTGGGCATGATATGTGAAAAATGCCATATTTTTGTTCCTGTGCCTATTTGGCACCCTTCATCAACTATGGCACTTGGATGTGAATAAAATTCGTTTTGCATATTTTTTAAAATTTGAAAGCCTTTCTGGTTACAAAAAGGCTTTCAAATCATTGTATTTAATAAAATTCTTTAGGAACATTGTTCTTCTCTGGCAACGATTTGAAATATTCATAGGTAATTTTCAAACCATCTGCTCTGTCAACTTTTGGTTCCCAACCTAAAATTTCTTTTGCTTTGGTAATATCTGGTTTTCTTTGTTTTGGATCGTCGGTTGGTAATGGTTTGTAAACCACTTTTTGAGTAGTTCCTGTCAATTTAATTACCTCTTCTGCAAAATCTTTGATGGTGATTTCTACAGGATTACCAATATTTACAGGATATACATAATCACTCATTAATAATCTGTAAATGCCTTCAACTAAATCATCTACATAGCAAAATGAACGAGTTTGAGACCCATCACCAAAAACGGTAATGTCTTCACCTCTAAGTGCTTGACCAATAAATGCGGGCAATGCACGTCCATCGTTCAGTCTCATTCTTGGTCCGTAAGTATTAAAAATTCTTACAATTCTGGTTTCGACACCATGGAAAGTATGATAAGCCATTGTAATAGATTCTTGGAATCTTTTAGCTTCGTCATACACCCCACGCGGGCCAATTGGATTTACATTACCCCAATATTCTTCTGGTTGTGGATGTACATTTGGATCACCATAAACTTCAGATGTAGAAGCAATTAGCATTCTTGCTCCTTTTGCTTTGGCTAAACCTAATAAATTATGTGTACCTAAAGAACCCACTTTTAATGTTTGAATAGGGATTTTTAAATAATCAATTGGGCTTGCAGGTGATGCAAAATGAAGAATATAATCTAATTCTCCAGGTACGTGAACAAATTTTGAAACATCATGATTATAAAACTCAAAATTTTCAAGTTTAAATAAATGCTCAATATTTCTTAAATCACCAGTGATAAGATTATCCATCGCAATTACGTGGTAATCTTCTTTTATAAATCTATCGCAAAGGTGAGAACCTAAAAATCCTGCTCCACCTGTAATTAAAACTCTTTTTCTTTTCATAATTAGTATTAGGTATTAAGTCTTAAGTACAAAGTACAAAGTACAAAGCTTTGGTTCGCTTATACTTAATACTTTGTACCTAATACTTTGTACTATTTAATGGTTTCTCTTCCTATGCTGTAATATGTAAATCCTAATTCTTTTGCTTTATCTAAGCTATAAACGTTTCTACCGTCAAAAATAACTTTTGATTTTAAGCCTGACATTAATAAATCGAAATCTGGCGTGCGGAATTCATTCCATTCAGTTGCAATTATTAATGCATCAGATCCTTCTAAAATTTCGTATTGATTATTTCCGTAAGAAATTTTATCGCCAATCATTCTTTTTACATTCTCAATACCTTCTGGATCATAAGCACTTACAGTAGCACCGGCTTCCACCAAAGCATCAATTAAATATAATGCTGGCGCTTCACGAATATCATCAGTATTTGGTTTGAATGCCAAGCCCCAAAGTGCGAATTTTTTACCTTTTAAATCACCATTAAAAAACTCATTAATTTTAGGAATTAATACAGTTTTTTGCTTTTCATTTACGTCAATTACAGCACTTAGTATTTTAAAATCATAATTGGCATCAGCCGCTGATTTTACCAATGCTTGCACATCTTTAGGGAAACAACTTCCTCCGTAACCAATACCTGGGAATAAAAATCTTTTTCCAATTCTTTCGTCGTAACTAATACCTCTTCTTACTGCATCTACGTCAGCACCAACTAGTTCGCATAAGTTGGCAACTTCATTCATAAAAGTAATTTTAGTAGCTAAGAATGAGTTAGCTGCGTATTTGGTCATTTCTGCAGATTTTTCATCCATAAAAATGATTGGGTTACCTTGACGAACATAAGGAGCGTATAACTCATTCATTAATTTTTGAGCTCTTTCTGAAGAAGTTCCAACAACCACTCTGTCTGGTTTCATAAAATCTTCTACAGCAACACCTTCTCTTAAAAATTCAGGGTTTGAAACTACATCAAATTCTACTTTAGCATTTTTTGCAATGGCAGCTGTTACTTTATCAGCAGTTCCAACAGGTACAGTACTTTTATCAACAATAACTTTATAATCAGTCATTATTTTACCTAAATCGTCTGCAACTTTTAAAATAAACGATAAATCCGCAGCACCGTCACCACCTGGAGGCGTTGGTAAAGCAAGAAAAATAATTTTAGCATCTTTAATTCCTTCTTCCAAAGAAGTTGTAAATTTTAATCTACCATTATTTACGTTTCTTAAAAATAAATTTTCTAAACCTGGTTCGTATATAGTTATTTTACCCGATTGTAATTTTTCAACCTTTGCTTGGTCAATATCAACACAAGTAACTGTGTTTCCTGTTTCTGCAAAACAAGTACCCGATACTAAACCTACATATCCTGTTCCAACTACTGCAATTTTCATAAAAGATGTAAATTAATAAATAATGATGCTAGAATTATTCAGCATCGTGTTCGTTTTTCTTTGCTTCTCTTTTTTCTTCGGCCCTTCTTGCTGCCATGTTTAAAAATTCTACTGCCATTGCAAATCCAATAGCCACATAAACATAAGATTTATCTGGATGAATATGACCAGCTTCTGCCAAAAGCAAGCACCCAATTAAAACTAAAAAGCACAATGCTAACATTTTAATGGTAGGATTTTCATTTACAAAATCACTGATTTTGCCAGAGAAGGTAAGCATAATAAATAAAGCTATAATTACAGCACAAACCATAATTACTAAGTTTTGAGACATTCCAACCGCTGCCAAAATAGAATCGAATGAGAAAACTATGTCAATAAATATAATTTGTACAACTGCAGAAGGAATAGAAAGTTTGGTATTAGAATTATCTTCTTCGTCTTCTTCGTGTTCATCTTCAAAATGCTCCATAATTTCAGCAACACTTTTGTAAACTAAAAACACACCTCCACCAAACAATATTAAATCTTTGCCTGTTATATCAAAAGACCACGGTAAGCCTAAATCTTCCAAATTGAGTAAACCGTCGGTAAGACCCATTATCCAAGTAATAGTAAATAAGAGTAAAACTCTGAAAACCAATGCCATACTAAGGCCTATAGCCCTAGCTTTGCCTTGAGATTCTCTAGGTAGCTTGCCAGTAAGGATAGAAATAAAAATAACATTATCTATCCCTAATACAACTTCCATCACTGTTAAAGTTAACAGTGTGATTAAGCCATTGGTTGTAAATAGAGCAGTAAAATCCATATAATTCACAAATATATTATCTTTCGTTAAATAGTCAAGCACTAATGATAAAGATTAATGCACTAAATAATGAAAGGATGCTAAAATACACTATTTTTGTGCCAAATGTTAAATATCTCAAAACTTTTTTATTAAAGTGGGTAATATACGTAACATTCTATTCTTTCAATATAAATTTAATTTCATGTCTAACAGTAAAAAGCTTAATTTTCAGTATTTAAAGTTTGTTTTTAAGTTTATTTATCCTCAAAAAAATTACTTTTTCTTAGGTTTGTTTTGCTTACTATTTTCGGGAATCACCACCATGGTTTTTCCTTATTTTGCAGGAAAACTGATAGATGTAGCTACTGGAAAAAAAATTCCTTATTTTGAAAATATAAATCAAGTTACCTTATTTTTATTATTGGTTTTGGCAGTGCAGGCTGTTTTTTCTTTTTTCAGGGTTCTGTTATTTTCAAATGTTACAGCCAATTCTATGGCAAGAATAAGAGCAGCACTTTTTCAGAAAATTGTAAACCTACCCATTCATTTTTATGAAAAAAACCGAGTGGGAGAATTAACTGGTAGAATTACTGGTGATGTTGCATTATTACAAGAAATGATGTCCACTTCACTTGCAGAATTTTTGCGTCAGTTTATTACATTGATTGTAGGTGTGGTAGTTTTGTTTTTTACTTCTACAAAACTCACTTTGTTTATGTTGGCAACTTTTCCGTTGTTGGTTTTAGCCGCCATTTTTTTTGGAAAAAAGATAAAAGCTTTTTCAAAAGAAACACAAACACAATTGGCTAATGCCAATATTATTACAGAAGAAGTTTTTCAATCTGCTTTGGTAGTAAAATCTTATGTAAGAGAACAATATGAAGGAATTAGGTATCAAAATGCCATACAAAAAGTGGCCAATTTTGTGCTGAATACTGCCAAATGGAGAGCTGGATTTATTTCATTTATTATTTTTGGACTTTTTGGTGGTATTGTTTTGGTGTTATGGTTTGGAGCTCAATTAGTTGCCAGTAATGAATTAACAATTGGCGACTTAACTTCTTTTATTATGTACACTGGTTTTATTGGCGCATCTGTTGCAGGTATGGGAGAACTGTTTACCCAAATACAAAATGTAACAGGGGCAACAGAGAGAATAAGAGAAATTTTGGCTATGGATGATGAAACTATAGATAAAGGGATTGATAAACTTGATGTTAATGGTGATATTGAGTTTAAAAATATCAATTTTGCCTACCCTACTAGAACTGATATTCAAGTTTTAAATCAACTAAATCTTAAAATTAAAGCTGGTACATCACTCGCATTAGTAGGTGCAAGTGGTGCTGGTAAAAGTACTGTTGTTCAATTATTATTACGTTTGTATGATAATTATGCTGGTGAAATATTTATTGATAATCAGAACATTAAAGATATTTCATTATACAGTTATAGAAATTTGTATGCTTTGGTGCCTCAAGATACCATACTTTTTGGTGGTACTATACTTGAAAATATTGCTTATGGAAATCCATCTGCCACTTTTGATGAAGTACTTTTGGCAGCACAACAGGCTTATGCCCACGATTTTATAATGGCTTTTCCTGAAGGATACAGTACCATTGTGGGTGAAAGAGGTTTGAAATTGTCTGGTGGTCAGCGACAAAGAATTGCCATTGCAAGAGCAATATTAAAAAATCCTTCTATTTTGATTTTGGACGAAGCTACAAGTGCATTAGATAATGAATCGGAACAAATGGTACAAATGGCGCTTGAGCAATTGATGAAAAATAGAACCTCTATTGTAATTGCTCATAGATTATCAACCATACAAAATGCAGACCAAATTGCTGTTCTAAAAGAAGGAAGAATTGTGCAGCAAGGGACACATAATCAGCTTCTTGAAAATGAAAATGGAGAATATTTTAATTTGTTAAATTCAACAAAAGAAAATTAATAATAATTTTACTAAGGCACTGGATCAAAACCATGTCCTCCCCAAGGATGGCATTTGCCTATTCTCTTTATTCCAAGAAAAAATCCTTTAATGGCTCCGTGTTTTTTGAGTGCTTCTACCATATAAGTGCTACAAGTGGGTGAATAGCGACAAGTGGATGGATACAATGGCGAAATACTGTATTTATAAAAATACACAAAGGCTATCAATAATTTTTCAGGAATTTTTAGGATAAATTGTAACAAATTCAACTTCATGTAAATATATTTGTAAAAATTGGTACAGTACTTGCTAGTTCCGTTTTGCAAATTTAATTTATTCACTAATAGAATTACACACAATGTTAAAAAACAATATTCATTTACTTATTGTAGCTTCTGTACTTTGGTTCAGTGCATGCACACGTTCACTTACGTTTCAGGCTTTATCCCCTGCAGAAATTACTTTGCCTAGCAATGTAAAGAAAATTGCTTTGGTAAACAGGGCAGTACCCTCGCAAGAAAACAGAAATGTGCTTGAAGGCTTGGTAACAGGTGAAATGCCAGGGCAAGACAAACAAGGTCGCCAAGCAGTGTTGATGACATTATTAGGTAGTTTACAAAACAGTCCTGCTTTTACTTCAAATTTAGCCCAAGAAGAATTGAAGGGTAGTAAATCTGGTTCTGAGTTCCCAATTGCTTTATCGGCAAGTGAAATAGCAAATTTATGTAACAAATATGGAAGTGATGCTTTGGTTGTGCTTGAACATTATGATTCTGACTGTATTCCTGGAGCTGCCAATGTGAAAAAAGAAAAAGTTACCAATAAAGATGGTAGTACTACAGAAAAAACCTTCTATGAAGTGGTGCAAGTGGGCAATGTAAAAGCTGGTTTTAGAATTTATGATAAATCTGGTAAAATAATTGATGAATTTGAAATTAAAAGAAATATGTCGTGGACTACCAGAGGCGATTCTCCTTTACAGGCTGTGGCAAGCACCATTGCTAGAGTAGATTATATGAATAATTTAAGTAAAAATATTGGAGCCCAATATTCCTCACACATAGCACCTTATTGGACAACATTAGCTAGAAATTATTATAGAAAAGGTAAAAATCCATTGTTAAAAATAGGGAGCAGATACGCTGCTACTAACGACTGGAACAATGCTCAAAAATCGTTTTTAGATGTAATTAACCAAGAAGGTGGCTTGGGAAAAGATGCCGCAAGAGCTTATTATAACTTAGGTTTATGCTATGAAATGAAAGGAGATTTATACAAAGCCAAAGACGCAGTGTCAAAAGCTTATGCAATCGGTGGCAAAGCAATGGCACTAAACTATGCTAATATTCTTACCAACAGAATAAATACAGAACAATTGCTAGAACAGCAATTACGCAAATAGTGTCAAAAATTAAATGCTATAAAACAAAAAAGAGAAGCCTTCCGGACTTCTCTTTTTTTATGATTATATATTAAAAGCAATCAATATTAATTGTTAATTACTAATTAACTACACTAGTTGATTGTCAACCAAATACTGAGCAATTTGCACTGCATTAGTAGCAGCACCTTTTCTTAAATTGTCAGCCACAATCCACATATTTAAGGTGTTGGCTTGGGTTTCGTCTCTACGCAAACGACCCACAAATACTTCGTCACGGTTGTGTGCATTCATCGGCATTGGGTAAATACCATTTGCAGGATCATCTTCTAAAATAATTCCGTCTTGTGCAGCTAATAAATTTCTTACTTCAGCTAAATCAAAATCTTTATTAAATTCAACGTTAACTGACTCAGAGTGACCACCCATTACAGGAATACGGATAGCGGTAGCTGTAACTTTTATGCTATCATCACCCATAATTTTGTTGGTTTCTTTTATCATTTTTACCTCTTCTTTGGTGTAGCCATTGTCTAAGAATACATCTATTTGAGGAATCACGTTTAAATCAATTTTGTATTTGTAAGCCATTGGTCCTTCTACCCCAGCTCTTTCGTTCATCAATTGGTCAACCGCAGCTTTGCCAGTACCAGTTACAGATTGGTAAGTAGAAACTACCACTCTTTTTATGCCATACGCTTTGTGTAAAGGATTCAAAGCCAATACCATTTGAATGGTAGAACAGTTAGGATTGGCAATGATTTTATCTTCTTTTGTAAGTGTATTTGCATTGATTTCAGGCACTACTAATTTTTTAGTAGGGTCCATTCTCCAAGCAGAAGAATTATCAACTACTGTAATACCTGCTTCAGCAAATTTAGGAGCCCACTCTAACGAAGTGCCACCACCTGCAGAAAATATAGCTATAGCAGGTTTCATATCAATTGCTGTTTGCATACCAACAACTGTATATTCTACACCTTTAAAAGAAACTTTGTTACCTACTGATCTTTCTGATGCCACAGGAATTAATTCCGTAATGGGGAAGTTTCTGTTAGCTAATACTTTCATCATTTCACCACCTACAAGACCAGTGGCGCCTACAACTGCTATTTTCATTTTTTAAATTTTGATATTTTATGCTTCAAAAAACCCATGCCGCTATAAGTTTTCTGAAAGTTTGTTAAACATTTGGTAATTTGCGGACTAACACTTAATTTTCAAACGAAATGCAAAATAACACATTATTATTTCGTTGTGAAAAACAAATTTGAATTATTTTTCATGAAACGAGGTTAAAAATGAAAATTACATAGATATGAATACTTCTCTAACTATTTATGCTAAGATTGAGGCTTTGCCGCCTTCTCTTAAAGAACAAGCCATAAATTTTATTGATTTCTTATCTCAAAAAGTAAAATCAGGTAAAAAACATAAAAATGTTCCTGAATTTGGTTGTTTAAAAGGAAAAATTGTAATGAGTGATGATTTTGATGCACCTTTAGAGCTGTTTCAAATTTAAATACTATTTAGAATCATATAAAAAATGAATTTGCAAATAAAAAATATAATCTCTGAAATTCAACAGCTTCCTTTATCAAAGCGATTTGAAGTTTTAGAACATACACTTAAGTCTATTAAAAAAGAAGAATTAAGTAGTATCCAAAAATCAAAACACACAGATGATGATATTTGGTTACAAAAAGTGAATGAGCCTTCATTAGCTAAAGATTGGCTTTCTGAAGAAGATAATAGATGGGATAATTTGCTGTAATTTATGTATTATCAAGGAGATATTGTAGTCGTTAATTTCCCATTTACAGATGGTTCTAACACGAAGAAAAGACCTGCATTGGTGTTTTAAATGATAAAGTAAATAGTAAAGGAGATTATTTATTGGTTCAAATTACTTCAAAAAGCAATTTAGATGAATTATCCATTCTAATTGAGGATAAGGACTTATCTATTGATTTACCATTAAAAAGTTATATTAGATTTCATAAAATATTTACTTTAGAGCAAAACTTAATTATTTCAAAGTTAAGCAAAGCTAAACCTAAGTTTTTCAAAAAAGTAGTTTCAAAAATAACCTCAATTATGGAAATGTAATTTATATGAAAATCACTTCTCAACTACCATTATTAAAATCTCTTTTTGAAAAACATAAAATTCAAACGGCTTATTTATTTGGTTCTGTGCTTACTGAAAACTTTAATAATGAAAGCGATATAGATATTTTGATAAATTTCATACCCAATTTAGAGCCAGAAGAGAGAGGTGAATTATGGTGGAGTTTATATTATGAATTGAAAGATTCATTACATAGAGAAATTGACTTAGTAACAGAATCTTCTTTGAAAAATCCCTATTTTATAAAAGCAGTGAATGAAACAAAAGTGAAGATATTTAACTCACAATTAAATCAATGAAAAACTTCGCATTTTTATCCGTATTCATTTTTATTAATTTAGTAGGCAAAGCCCAAACCAACCAAAAGTTTACAACCACAACTTTTAAAGACTTAGCTTGGTTTGGAGATACCACTTCATGGAAACTTCAAAATAACCAATTGGTTAGTAATAATCAAACTGCCAATTCCTCTTTTTTCCTTTCTGATTCTGTTAGTGTTCCTACACATGGCACTTGGAAAGTGAAAGTGAATCTTAAATTTTCTACATCTTCCTTAAATTATGTAGATGTTTGGTTATCTGGCAATAACAAAGATTTAACCAAAGCCGAGGGTTATTTTGTAAGAATTGGCTCTACCGATGATGACATTTGCTTGTACAAAAAAATAGGGACTACAAATACAAAATTAATTGACGGTGTAAATGGCAGGTCACAATTGAGTTCTTCTGATAATCAGATTACTATACTGGTGAACCAAACACCTGCCCAGGGTTGGACCTTAACTGATTCTGCCAATGCTGCTGGTTTTGTAAATGAAGGCACAAGTGCTGATACTACTTTGGCAAATCAAAACTTTATTGGTTTTTTGGTAAAACAATCCACTGCAAGTTTTTTTGGTAAACATAGTGCTGATTATTATAATGTTAGCCCCTATTCTGTAGATAAAATTCCACCTAAATTGATTTCTTACAGTAAAGTAAACAACAAAATTTTACTCTTGTTTGACGAAAATTTAGGCAATATTCAAGCAAGTGACATTAGTTTTAAAAACAATACTGTAAAGTCGTTTTCTGTGGAAAAAGACAGCATTTGGCTTGAACCTCAAACCTTTAGCAATCCATTTTCAGATAGTATTTTTATCAATAACTTATCAGATAAATTGGGTAATAAAACATCATTTATACTAAAAATAACATTTTATAATCCACAAAAATATGATGTGGTGTTGAGTGAAATTTTCTCAGACCCTTCGCCTGTGATAGGTTTGCCAGAAGTGGAATTTATAGAACTTTATAACAATTCTCAGTTTGATATTTCGCTGCATAATTGGAAAATTTGTGATGCAAGTGCTTGTTATACAATTCCTTCTTGCATAATTAAAGCCGATTCTAGTTTGGTTTTCACAGCCTCTGTTGATGTAAGTAAATTTGGAATTAGCAACATTGTGGGCATGACAATTCCTTCATTAAATAATTCAGGAGATAGCCTTAAATTGTTTAATGAAAAAGGCGAATTGCAAGAGGTATTGTCTTATTCTTTAAGTACTTATCAAAATGTTGACAAACAAGAAGGTGGCTGGACATTGGAAAAAATAGACCCTAAAAACCATTGTGCTGGGAATATGAATTGGAAAGCATCTATAAACACAAAAGGTGGCACACCAGGTTTTAAAAATAGTGTAAACGGCATTTGGTTGCCAAGTGTTTCTCCAAGCATAAGCCAAAGTTATGTAAAAGATAATCAATTAATTATAAAACTTTCTGTGCCAATTGACAACACGAAATTGGGCAATCAAAAATGGAAAAATGGTGTAAGTGCAGATTTTACATCTATCACCATTCAAAATGTCGAATTTTCGGGAAATGATGGCTATTATGTGTTGGATTCTTTACTATTTTGTGGCAATAATTCATTCCAACAACTTACTGCACATTATTGGATTACAGATACTTCTGCAATTAAAAAGGTATTTCTGAATGAGATTTTATTTAACCCATTTTCGGGTGGGGCTGATTTTGTAGAGCTGTACAACAGTGCCGAAAAAGCCGCAGATTTAAGTTATTTGCAATTAAGAAATTCAAAAGGTGATAAAATGGATTTCCCACTGAATGCTGTGATTTTACCTAAATCGTATCTTGCCATCACTACCAATGTTTCCAATTTAAAATCAAATTACAAAGCTGGTGATAATGTGCTAGAATTGAGTAAGTTGCCAAGTATGAACGATGATGAAGGGGATATACTTTTCACAGATTCTACAGGAAAAGTGCTTGATAGTTTTGTATATTCTTACAAAATGCACTTACCAGAATTGAAAAATGAAGAAGGTATTTCACTGGAAAAAACCAATCCTAATGTGCCAGCCAACCAAGCACTTTGGGTAAGTTGTGCTACTCAATTATTGGCTACTCCAGCTTTAGCAAATAGTCAAAATGTGGAGGAATTGGTTAAAAATCAAAAAGTTGAAATTTTGCCCAAAGTGATTTCTCCTAATGGAGATGGATTTAATGATTTTATGGCTATTCAAGTTATCAATCAAAATATCAATAACTTAGGAAATATAAAAATATTTTCTGCAGCAGGTAGATTGGTAAAAGAGGTGTTAACAAGTTCAATTTTGCCAACAAAAGGATTGTTTCATTGGGACGGTGCCGACCAATATGGCAACCTTGTACCCAACGGACAATATGTGCTTTTTGTAGAAGTGGTTTCTGCAGAAAACGGTGAAAAAGAGCTACATAAATTGCCAGTGGGCGTGTGGGTGGAGTAGAATTTTTTGAAAATTGTATGATTTGTTTTTTTATCTATAAGCAAATATTTTAATCATAGAAAAAAATATTTTAAACTTATTCATCTAAAAATCGTACTATTTGCTTGATATGGTTTATTTTGAATCTATTATTTAAGTTGTTAAAAATGATTAATGCAACAGTATTTTACTAATTTTTTATGAGAAAATTTTATCATTCTGTACTAGTTTTGTTGCTAATTTTGGGTTTTTACACTGAAAATTGTGCCCAGATAAATATTTTTTATAATGTTGAAATTAAAAACAATGGAGGCAATATTAACCCTACTGATACCGTAGTAGTGCCTAACTGGGATCCTGAAACCTTGTGTAACAGTTATTTTAGTGTCGCTTATCCCTTTTTAAGTACTTTACAAAAAAACAAAAAAGCTGAATGTGACTCTTTTAATGCTGCCATTGTGAAAGAGTTTAACATAGATTTTTTTAAAAATATGTTTATGTGCAACAGTATTTTTTCAAAAACTAAGATGGATAGCATTGTGGCTTTGTCAGAATCTGGGATAGTGGGAAAGTGTGAAGAGAGCAAAACCACTCAAATTGTGTACAATACAAATTATTTTATGAGTTGTAATGTGATAGAAAAAGTGTATTGTGTGGGTGGAAATGGCAATGCAAGCATGACTTATGGATTTAATTACTCATTTATCAAGAATAAAAAAATGGGGCTTTATGACATTATTGATATCTCCAAAGAAAAGGAATTAAAAGCCAAACTTTGTAAAATTTTTACTGATTCGACTAATGTTGAAAAGTATGAATTGCTTAAAAAGAAGTATTGTAGCGACAATTTTTCTCAGAAACCAGTTAAGTTTAATATCTCCAATTTCACTTTTAATTCTCAATATTTTTTCTTTAATCTTGATGCAAGTTTAGATCATAATGAAAAAACCGAAACGGTGCCAATTGCCATTTTTCAACTTACAAACGTGCTTTCTCCAGCTTTTTTGTTAGAATTGACAAAACCTTAAATCTTATTTATGTGCTGATTTATAGTAAGATAGTTCTTTTTTCAACATCACTTTTTATAGCATTTTCTATTAATAAAATTGCCTCATAAGCTTCTTGTGCATTGACCATTAATGGTGAGTTTTCTGTAATTGCAGTATATAAATTTTGATAAAAAGCCATGTAATTTCCTGTTGGGGCTTTAAGTTCTAGTTCTTTATCTTCATTATTGGAGCTTGTATATATTTGATAATGAGGATTATTGATATTTATTCCAAATTCTTTGTCATTGGGTGAAAGACCGTTTTTTAATTGATGTTCTTGAATATCTGCTGTTTGAAATACCATGCTACCCTCGTCGCCATGGGCAACTAATACCGGACCTAAATATTTTGCTAAAGTTGTAGAACCTAAGTTTACAGTTAAATGATTGTAATCCAGCCTAATATTAAAATAATCAGTACTGCCTGCCTCTTTTCTTAATATTCTTTGGTGGGCTGTAATGGCTTCTGGTTTGCCAAAAATACTAATGGCAGCATCAATTAAATGAACTCCCAAATCGTATAAAGTGCCTGCGCCAGGTCGGTTGTCTTCTTTCCAAACTTTGTGGGTAATGTGGTTTCTAAATCTGTCATATCGCCAGTTAACTTCCACAATATTACCTATTTGTGAATTTTTAACTTGTTCTTGAAGAGCTAAATATTCACTTTCAAGGCGTTTGTTATGAAATACAGTTAAAATCAATTGTTTTTCTTGTGCCAATGCTATCAATTCCAATGCTTGATAGCTAAAAATGGTAAATGGTTTTTCGACCACCACATGCTTACCAGCTTCTAAAGTAGCTTTTGCCATTGAATAATGTAATTCGTTGGGCGTATTCACCACTACTACATCAATTGCTGGGTTTTTTATAATCGACTCAAAATCAGCTACAATATTTACATTTGGATATTTTTCTATGGCAGAATTACTATTTCGTTGCAAAATTGTATGCAATTCAAAACCTGCTTGAGCATGAATAAGTGGCGCATGAAACACCTGTCCCGACAAGCCATAAGAACACAAAGCTACTTTGAGAGTATTCATATTAAATTTATAAAGCAACTTTACTACAAACCAAAATTAGCCTTGGTGATGTAGTTAAATCAAACTCATTTAGCTCATAATCACCAAATACTTGATTGATTTGTAAACCAGCCTGTTGTAAATATTGATCAAAATCTTGGTACCAAAGTGCTTTTACCTTTTCTTGAAATTGATAATCAGTGCCTTTATCTGTAAACTGAATATCTTTTATGATAAATCTATTTTCAATTTTCTTTGAAATTTTAAACTTAACTCCTTCAATTTCTTTGGTTTCCTGTGGAATAAGGCATTGTTGCACCAAGCCAATATTTAAAAAATCTATCAATAATTTTCCATCAGCAGCAAGTGCATCAGACATGTTTTGTATAGAAAGTTGTTCTTCTGCCTCTGTTTCAAAATAGCCAAAGCTTGTAAATAAATTAAATATATAGTTAAATGGAGCGTTTGGAATAGAATCTCTCATATCATGCACACCAAAATAAAGTTTTTCATGTGCAAATTGGTTGGCGTAAGCAATTGATTCTGGGGCAATATCCAATCCCCACACGTCTGCACCAGTTTTTTGAAGATTGATACTGTGTCTTCCTTTGCCACAAGCCAAATCTAAAATTTTGTCGGTTTCAGTAATTTGAAAAAATTGATTGATTTTGGCAACAAACTGAGTGGCTTCTTCTTCGCTTCTATTTTTATAAAGTAGGTGATAATAAGGCGAATTGAACCATGAAGAAAACCATTCCATATTTGTAAAATTTTGTTTTTTATTTCACAAATATATCACAAATATGGAAAGGATTAAAGGTAAATTGATTTGAAAAAAGAAGTATAAAATTTTTATCTACTCTTTACAATACAATTTCTTTTGTGCTACTGCACTTTCGTCGCCCATTTCAATAGCTTGGGTAAAATCGGCACAGGCTTCTTGTAATAGTCCTAAATTTCTTTTGGCTAAACCTCTGCTAATGTAAGTGTTAGCATCTCGTGGGTTTAGCTCAATTGCTTTATTATAATCAGCTACTGCACCTCTGTGGTCTTTAAGTTTGGTTTTGCAAATAGCTCTGTGAGTGTAAGCATCTCCATCAGAGGGATTTAGTTCTATTACATTATTAAAATCGAGTATAGCAGCTTGGTAATCTTTGGTATTTAATCTTGCTATTCCGCAGTAGTAATAAGCTTCTATGTGTTGCTTATTCATTTTTATTATTTTGCAATAATCCAAAATAGAACCTTTGTAATCAGCTAAATTATCTTTAGCAAAGGCTCTATAAAAGTAAGCTTTTTCGTTTTTGGGATTAATTTCTATTTCTTTTGAATAATCAGCAACCGCTGCTTTATAATCTTTAATATTTGATTTGGCTAAACCTCTGTTGAAAAATATCAAAGGGTATTTAGGGTTTATTTCAGTTACTTTTGTGTATGATTCTATGGCACCAAAATAATCTGCGGTGCTATATTTTGCGTTTCCTAGGTAGTAATGTGCATCAGCATATTTAGGATTGATAGCAATTGCTTTGTTAAAATCCTGAATGGCTAACTGGGCCGAATTTAACTTTAGTTTTGCAACACCTCTGTTTAAGTAGGCCAAGGTATCGTTGGGATTGGTTTCTAAAACTTTTGTTTGCTCATTGATTGTTGCCTTACAAAGTTTTAACTCGTTTTTATCAAGACCACTATTATAATATTCTTCAGCTGATTGAGCAGAAATTGTAGTAAAAAAACTACAAAGCAAAACTGAAACTATGGTTGCTAAACATCCTTTTTTCATAAAGTAAAATAGTTGATATTTCACTTTACACGCAAGGGAGTAAAAAAAGTTTTGTAATTATTTAAAAAATACTGATTTAATGGTATTTACAACAATTTCTTTATCAATTCATCTACCGTTAAACCTTCTGCCTCTGCTTTAAAATTTCTTATAATTCTATGTCTTAAAACCGGAATAGCTATTTGTTTTACATCTTCGATATCTGGCGAATATTTGCCATTTAGCAATGCATTGCATTTGGCTGCCAAAATTAAACTTTGTGAGGCTCTTGGCCCTGCTCCCCATTGTAAATATTGATTGGTGATAGGGCTTGCCAAAGCATAATTTGGTCTGGTGCTGTGTACTAATTTCACAGCATATTCAACTACATTATCTGCCACTGGCACTCTTCTCACAAGTTGCTGAAATGCTATAATTTCTTCACCACCAATAACTTTGTTCGCTTTTGCTAAAATGGAAGAAGTGGTATTTTTAACAATTTGAAGCTCTTCTTGAAAACTTGGATAATCCAAATTGATATTAAACAAAAACCTATCAAGTTGTGCTTCTGGCAAAGGATAAGTACCTTCTTGCTCAATTGGGTTTTGGGTAGCCAATACAAAAAATGGTTGATCTAATTTGTAATTTACCCCCGCAATGGTCACAGCATGTTCTTGCATGGCCTCAAGCAAAGCTGCTTGGGTTTTTGGAGGAGTTCTGTTTATTTCATCTGCTAGGACAATATTCGCAAAAATAGGTCCTTTTACAAATTTTAAATTTCTAGCACTATCAAGTGTTTCTGCACCTGTAATGTCTGATGGCATTAAATCTGGTGTAAACTGAATTCTATTGTAAGAAAGTTCTAATGCATCTGATACTGTATTGATAAGCAATGTTTTAGCCAAGCCTGGCACACCTACCAACAAGCAATGTCCTTTGCAAAAAATAGCGGTAAGTACCAATCTTACTACTTCGTCTTGACCAATTACTACTTGACCAATTTCTTGTTTTAATTTATTGAAAGTGCTATGCAAAGCATTGGCAGTTTCTACATCATCTTTGTATTGCATAAGTTAGGTGACAGGTGATAGGTGAGAAGTGATAAGTGACAGGTGAGAAGTGATAGGTGATAGGTGATAGGTGATAAGTGATAGGTGATAGGTGACAGGTGATAAGTGATAAGTGAATTTTTTTCTTAATCACTTTACACATTTTACTTTTTACATTTCACTAACTATCTAACACTCAAAATTCAACACTCAAAATTCAAAATTCAATTAAAGTTTTTTCATTATTTCACAAGTGTTATACTCCTGATTGATATCAATAAACACTTCTGATTTTGTTTTGTGAAACCATTCTGTAAGTACTCTGTTTTTCTTTTCATTCATGGCTGCTGAATGAATTTTTTGGTAATCGTCGCTTAAATTGGCTTTATGCGGAGGAATAATTTTTTTCAAATAGATAATTCGCATGGCTTCTTTGCCTTCAGCGGTTCTGTACGGAATTGGCTTGGTGATATGTCCAATCTGCATGGTATCAATTACAAAAAACACGCTTGGGTCTAGATTTTCAACAGTAATTTGCAAACTACCTGTTTCTTGGTCGGTAAAATAGCCACCATTATCTGCAGAAGGATCTTTTGACCATTTTTTGGCAGCATCGGTAAATGAAATACTGTCTTTTAAAATTAAATCTCTGTAATGATTCAATGTTTTTTCTGTAGCATCAATATCCAGCGTAGAAGATGCAGGTTTGATTAAAATGTGTCTTGTATTGTACTCCATTCCTCTTCTTTCAATTAATTGAATTAAGTGAAAACCAAACTGAGATTCAACAGGTTCTGTAAATTCTCCTGGTTTTAGTTTTAGTGATGCCGCCTCGTATTCAGGTACCAAATCGCCTTTTTTGAAAAATCCTAAATCTCCTCCATTGGCAGCTGAGCCTGGGTCGTCAGAATATGTTTTGGCCAAGGTAGCAAAATCTTCGCCTGCAATAATTCTTTTCCTGATCTCGTTTAGTTTATCTCTGGCAATGTTTTTTTGGTCTTTACTCACTTGGGCTTCTATCACAATTTGAGCCACTTCCACTTCTTTTGAAAAATAGGGTAAACTATCAACAGGTATTTTTGAGTAGAATTTTTTTACTTCTCCTGGTGTAATTTTTACTTTTCCACTCACCGTTTCTTGCATTTTTTGAATCACCATTTGGTCTTTTACTTGGCGTTTCAAATCATTTTTTAATTCAGAAATACTTTTGTTATAATATTCTTCCAGCTTTTGTTCACTACCTACTTGGGTTATAAAATATTGCATTCTTCTGTTCAACTGTTCCTCTGCTTGCTTATCATCTACATAAACAGAGTCAATATCTGCTTTGGCAAGCAAAAGTTTATTTATTAATAGATTTTCTAAAACTGTGCATTTAATATTATCAGTTGAGAATTTAAACTGCTGATTATTTGCAATATACTGCTGATAATTGGTTTCAAGTTCTGATAAAAGTACAATATGATTATCCACTTTTGCTATTATTTTATCTATCACTTGCCCTTGAATTGGTTGTGCCACCAGTGAAAAGTGAGCCAAAACGATGCTTAGTAAAAAAGTGAATGTGATTAACTTGTTTTTCATTTTAAATATTTTCTTTGTTTAAGCTTTTTGAATGAGATAAATACTACTTTTTTGAATTAAATACCTCATTGTATGCATTTTGTGAATACTTTTCCCAAGCTTCTTCTTTTCTTTTTGCCAAGAGCAATGGTTTGTACAATTGCGTAAGTACTTCTATGGGTGCCGATTGAGTGGGCTTTATTACCTCTTTTACATACAAAAAGTAAAGATAATCATCTTCTTCCAATTTGTATGTGCCCTTGTTGGTATATTTATCAAGTTGTTGACTAAAAGGGGTTTTTGCCAAAAACTGCACTGGATTTTGCCAAGTATTCAGTTCTATTTGGTAGGTTTCGGCGTATTTGATACAAAAACTTTTCAATTCTTTTTCATTGGCATTGCTCAATAATTGATTTATTTTTTCTAACCCTGGGGTTTTATGATGAAATGCTACCAATTTGGCTTTCATAAATCCATTGTGAGGAATTTGTGGCAAATTGAGTGATTGTATAAATTTCAATAATTCCTTATTGGCAACCACCGTATCCACATTTTGAGACAATTTTTCTCTTAATGAATTGATATATAATTGCTTTTTGTATTGTTCAATTTGTTTTTCTACACTATCAGAAATTGAAATTTCTTTCACACTTTTTTTGTATAAAATTTCTTCCGTCAGTTTTTGTTTTAGCAATAACTTGTAAAATTCCATGCTGTCTTTTTCTGACAATCCTTTTGGTATTTTGGCAGCTAACTCATTGGTATTTACCTCAAATCCATTTATGGTAGTGAGGCCAGCATTTGATTTTTCTGATTGGCATGCAAAAAACAAAAAACTCAGTATTAAGCCAAAGTAAATATTTGTATAAATACTTTTGAAATAATACTGAGTTGATGACTGAAAAAATGTATTCAAAGTGAAAATGTTTTAATCTTATTGCGCTTGTTTTACAAGCTTTTTTAACTCTATTTCGTTCACTACCACAGGATTTCTTTTGCGTAAATCTGCAATCCATTCTTTTTCTAGGTAGTTTTGATAGTCAGAAATAGCTACACCTTTTACTTCTTCTAGTTTTTTGTATCTAGGCTCTTCTACTTCTTTTACTACTGCATAAATTACTCTGCCGTCTTTTTCAAACACTTGCTCACCAGCTTTCCATTCTGCGGCGTCAGCATTTACATTATCACCTTTTTGGAACAAGCCTTGGGTAATTAGTAAGGTAAGTGCTTGTTTTTCATTTATTAATTTTTCTAATGCAGAGTTTGCATTGCTAAAATAAAAGAAATCTACTTTGCTATCTTTGGCAGATTTGGTTGCTACCAATTTGTTATAAACCGTTTTGGTGCTAAGTTTGGTACTGTCTTTCACCAATGATTTTAGATAAGTAAGCACTAATTTTTCTCTTTCAGCAGCCAAAGTTTTTTTGCTTTTTGCGTTTTCTTTGTTGTCAACACTACCAGCCACTTCAATGAACAAATGTTTGTCATGGTTCAAAATATTTGCCACGTTGTTCAATCTTATAGAATCGTCTTTGGTAAGTTTTGCCACATTTAGGTCAAAAATAATAGCATCTGTTTTGTGCTCGCTTGCTGGCCAATATTTGTTTTTTAGCTCTGCTTGCACTTTTGCTAACACCTCTTTGTTAGAAACACTGTAAATAGTAGCATTTAATCTTCTGTTCCATTTGTAGTTTTCTTTGTTGGTATTGAAGAAGTTTTTCAAGCCAAGTGTATCGTTAATGGCTTTGTTCCATACTTTCGAATCCATTAATTGGAACAACAAAATGCCCTCACGGTATTCATTTACAAGGTTTTTGTAATCAGAATATTTGTCTTCAAGATGCGATTCTTCGTTGTTTAAAATAGAAGTTTCTACAAATTCTTTGTACAATAAATTGGTATAATGTGCTGGGCTATAAGTTGGTTTAGCTCTCTGACGATCGGTAACAAATTTATAAAAATCACCAATTGTAAATTTAGAGATTCCTATTGTAAATAATAAAGTTGCTAAATCTTTATCGGCATTATTGATGGCAAATTTTCCTTTTATTAATGAAGAATCTGCTTTTGTTTGAATCAATTTTACACCCACCAAATTCTCGGTAAAGTTGTTTTCTTTCTTTAATCTTGCCAACAAAAACGAACGATTTAGGTCGGAACGAGAATCTTTAGAAACTTTGGTTTTCAAGGTTGGTTCAAGGTCTTTAAACTCAGCAAGACCTTTTTTCTCAATTAGTTTAATAATATGCCAGCCATAAGGCGTTTTGATTGGAGCAGAAATATCGCCAACATTTGCCAATGAAAATGCAGCATCTTCAAAACTAGGAATCATGGCATTGGTACCAAAAAATGGCAACACACCACCTTTGTTTTTAGTGCCTAAATCGTCGGAGAATTGAGAAGCAAGTTCGTCCCATTTTTCTCCTTTTTTGATTTTAGCATAAATTTCATCGCTTTTCTTTTTGGCTTCTAATGAATCTTCGGCACTGATTCCTTCGGCAGCTCTTACCATAATGTGCGCCACTTTTACCTCACCTCTAGAAGTTCTTCTGTCGGTTACTTTTACAATGTGGTACCCAAATTTTGTTCTGCAAATGGAAGAAATATCGCCTACTTTGGTTTTGTAAGCAGCATCTTCAAAAGGATAAACCATTTGTAATGAAGTGAAATAGCCTAAAAGTCCTTTGTTGTTTGCTGCAGAAGGGTCTTGAGAATATTCAGCAGCTAATTTGCCAAAATCTTCGCCAGCCAAAGCACGTTTTTTGATATCCGCTATTTTTTGATACGCTTTTAAAGTATCAGAAGGATCTGCATCCATGGCAATATTGATAAGAATATGAGAAGCAGCAATTTCCTCTTTCATTCTTTCATACGCCTCCTTAATTAAGTTGTCGGTTACACTTTTTTCTGTAAGGTAAGGTTGTGCCAATTGTTTTTTGTAGCCTTCAAGTTCTTTTATAAAACTTTGGGCAGTGTCCAAACCTTGTTGTTTGGCTTCTAAAACCTTTAATTTAAAATTAGTAAATAATTCTAAATATTCTTTTAGGCTTTTTTCTGAGTAAGCATCTGGTTCGTTGCCATTATTTTTTTGATAAACATATTTGAATTGCGAAACAGAAACAGATTCATTGCCTAATTTCTCTATAAATGGCCCTGGAACAACTTTGCCTTCCTTAGCACATGAGGCAAAAATAACTGCCGTTCCTAAAGCTACAACCCATCTTTTTTTCATCTGACTAAATAATTGAAAATAAATTTTATTTAAAACTTGCTAATTTTTGTGTTAACTATAAACCTAGTAACGCAAATAAGTTTACAAAATTATGATTTTATATGAAAACAAAAATAATTAGCCCTAAAAAATGCATTTTTGCTTTGGGATTAGTTGAAATAAAGAATTTCCAATCTTTTTTTGTTGGGGGATAATTAATAATTTTGGGGAATATGGGTGAATTCAAAGTAGAGATTTACGTAACATCTATTGAACTTTAGTAAACACAAATTTTTGCAGTAATTATATGAAAAAACTGACAAAGAGTGAATTGAAAAAAATTAAGATAGGCTTACCAGACATTAAAAGACAGTTATGTTGTGACGGTGAATTTTACAAAATTGTTTGCGTAAGTGTATTTGACAAGTGGTTATCAGAAGAAGAGTGTGAACAAATCTATACAAAAGACAATGCGGTAATTGAAGACTGGAGAAAACGATTGGAAAAAGCTATTGTAGAACTCTATAATTTGACAGATACTTATTTATGGAGAAATAAAAGACATGGCAGAATTACGTTTTATAAACCAAGTTCTATTAAACACCTACTGAAAGTATGTGATATCTCAAATCAAACTTGGCGTAGCGGACAAAGATATGATATACTTTTGCCGGAATATTCTGCATTTTACGCAGAGGAATGGGATTGGACAAATTTAATTTTGTATAAAGACCCCGAAAAAATTAAACCCCTATTGGACACATTACAGAAAGCTGGCTTACACATACTACCCAACAACGAAGAATAAACAATTATTGATAACGCCTCGTCTTCGCGAGATCCTTGCCTCGTGACAAGTATAAAATAGGCATCTTGCCGTTGTTTAAAATATAAAATAACAGAACGCCCCTCTGGGGCTGAACGGCTGTGCTTGAATTATTCTACAAACATTTTGCTCCTCTGGAGCATTCTACACCCCTAAAGAGACAAATCCATTTTTTTTTATTTTTTGATGGGGAATTAACCCCAGCGGGGTTTACTGTTTGTAGTTAAAACAAACATCAGTTATTGAGCCCCAGGGGGGCGAAATGTTTTGTAAACGATAAAAATCATTATATTTCGCCTCGCAATTTCTTCGACTCTACTTCTAATTTCGCCTGCCGTGCCTTTGTGTTCTACATCTTGCACCAAATAATCTATCCCAAAAAAAATGTAAGAAATTAATGTTTCTGCTTGAATGATAGGTGAAAAACACCAGACTTGGCGGGCTGGTTGGTATTTTTTTGGAACACCTTACAAGGCTAAAAGTATAAAATTCATTCGCCTAACACTGAAATCGGTTGGTAAGGGGACACAAATCTAACGAAAATGTTTTTTTGTTGTTGAATGCTATGCTTTTATACCTACCATTGCATAAAATTAACTCTATTGAGGGTAAATATTTGCTAACTTTTCCAATTAGAGATTTTCTAACTAAAAATACAAACTTTTTGATTGTTACTTCGTTATAAGAATAAATATATTAATGAAAAATTAAATTAACTAAAAATGTTTAGCAAGTTCGATCTAACAGAAAAATTAATATTCCTTTCGGCAATACTTTCATTAGTATATTCCGAAGTTTTGTACTTCAGTGGTAATCCTGACCAGTCTTTGTTTATAGGTATTTGGGTTCCAAGTATTTTGTGTTTTGGAATTTATTTAAAACTTATAAAAAACAATAAAAATGGTTAATTTTATACCTTATTTTACAGTGATTATCAACATTGTAATTTGGACAGCATTTAGTTATGCTATCACTAATGGTTGGGATTTTAAAAGTAAAAAAGATTAATTCCCGCAATCGTTAGGATTCTGCGTAGTGTCAGTTATTAATAAGGCATCTAGCCGCTTAAATAACTAGTAGTCAAAAGAATATCAGTGATTCGGCAGGAGCAGTACATCTGCAAATGTTTAAAAAAAAGGTCGGTTTCTTGTTTAGAAACCGACCTTTTTTAGTGTAATAAAATCAAACCTCTAGTTCGATTTATAATCATTTAACATTTTTACCACATTTTCATGGTGGTGTCTTTTGGCATCGTCTAGTGGTGAGTTGCCCCATCTATCAATTGGGTAAGCAAATACATTTCTTTTCAATAAATATTTCACTACATTTTCATGACCTTCTGAGGCTGCCAAATGCAAAGGCGTTCTAAGGTCATAATCAGAACCATTAATGTCCACACCTTTTGCATATAAGTGTTTTACTTCTTGCAAATCTCCTTGCGAAGCTGCCCAACACAAACTGATGATATTGTCTATTTTTGAAGCATTTTTTTGCAAACGAGGGTCTTTTTTGCTGTGAGTACCAGCAGTTAAACTGTCGTAAAGGTGAAAATTAAAGGTTTTTACCAATTCCTTACAAAATTCAATTCCTCTTACGGTATTGCCTAAATCATCTAACCTCGGCGACCAAATACACAAACCAAATAAATTTGGCACTACCACCATTAAACCACCTGCAACACCACTTTTTGCAGGCAAGCCTATGGTAAACGCAAATTCTCCTGAGAAATCATACATTCCGCATGATGACATCAATGACAAACAATCTTTTACGGTATCAGATGAAAAAACTCGCTTGCCTGTAAGCGGACAAACGCCACCGTTTGCCAAAGTAGAGGCAGCAATTGCCATGGCATCGGCATTTACTTCTACTGAGCAAGACTGAAAATAAAATTCTAAGGTTTGTAATAAATCTGTGCCATCAGGGAAAGCACCGTTTTCTTTTATAAAATAGCCCAAAGCAAAGTTTCTATCAGCCGTTAGGCGTTCAGATAAATACACAGAATTATTGAAATTAGCAGGAATTCCACCACTTAGTTTGGTCCAAGTATTCAGCACATATTCAAATCTATCCGCCATTTCTTCGTTTGGTTTCAAAAGCGAGCAACTCATTATGGCTCCATAGTTAATCATGGGGTTGTGAGGCAATCCTTTTGAGTTTAACACCAAACCGTTAAAGCCAATACCACTTGGTTCTCTACCCACATGTTTGTGCACAATTTCTTCACCCCATTCTTCAAGAGCCAAGCAATAATTGATTGGTTTGCAGATAGATTGAATACAAAAATATTTGTCAATTTCGCCAATGCCGTGTCTTTGTCCATCCACAGTACAAACCGAAACTGCATAATGCTCAGGATTTACCCTGCCAAGTTGAGGAATATAAGTAGCTACTTGACCGCTAGTGTCGTGCTTGGTGATGTCATAAATCCTCTTTAATTCTTTTATAAAATCTTTAAAATCAGGAATTACCAAGTTTCCTTTTAATGCATCACGAATTAAATCTCCTTGGGTATTGATTAAAAATTTTCTAAATTGTTCAAAACTCAAAGTCCAATTACTTTCTTCTTCGGTTTCGTTTTCAAAAAATGCATCTAGTTTCAATCTTGGGTCATTTCTTTTAATACCCATAGATTCAAGTGATTTCAATAACTGCGTAAAATCCAAGTTTCCATTTTCGGCCAGTGAAAATGAATTATATAGCATCAAATCTTCTTCTTCTAAAACCGTAGAAGTAGTGTTTAAGGCATTTTCTATTTCATTATAGTTTTCCATTTCGTTGCTTTTTTTAGTGTTTGCTTTAGCTTTTTTAGTTTTTTCAGCGGTTTCGTTTTTAGTCTTCATTTTATCAACTAATTCTGATTGTATATACAATGATTTGTGTGCAATGAAGTGAAAATGTTTGAAAAACACTCAATTTTAATATTAATTTTTTATGAATATCCGTAATTACTCATAATTAAAAAAATGCTATATTTGTAAAAAAATGAGCTATGAATCTGTTTAGTTTTAGTGCAAATTTTGTTAGTGAAGAGTCATGCAGACTACACTTTAAAGAGCAGCGTGACAAAATAGGAGTTAACTGTAAATGTGGGAGTTCTGAACATTTTTGGATTAAAAGTCGCTGGAGTTATGAGTGCAAAAAATGTAAACATAGAACTAGTTTACGAAGTGGAACAATCATGCAAAGTTCCAATTTAAGTTTTTTAATTTGGTACAAAACTATGTTTTTGCTTAGTGCTACCAAAAAAGGTTTTTCAAGTAAGGAAATTCAAAAGCAATTGGGCTTGAAAAGGTATGAACCAGTATGGTCGATGGTTCATAAGCTTAGAAAAGCAATGGGTAATAGAGACTCACGCTATACTTTGGAGGGAATGATTGAACTTGATGAAGGATATTTTACAGTGGAATCATCTGAAATAGAGAAAGATAAGGGTGTAAGAGGCAAAGGAGCAGTAGGTAAACAAAATGTAGCAATAATGGCGGAATCTACCCCGTTAGAAGATATAGAGACAGGTAAAAAGTCGAGCCATTGTAGATATTTCAAAGCAAAAGTATTAAGTGGTCATGGTGCTGAAGAAATAAACGAAGTAGTGATAGAGTCAATAGATGACAAAAGTATAGTGTTTTCAGACAAAAGTACTTCATATATTGATATAGCAGATTATGTTGAATTACATATCACAGAGAAGTCTGATAAAGAAACTACAAACGAAACGTTAAAATGGGTTCATATAACCATAAGTAATGCAAAACGAACATTATTAGGTAATTACCACAAAATAAAAGGAAAATATTTACAGTTATATTTAAATGAATTTGTATACAAACTTAACCGTAGATACTTTGGTGATAATACCAAGTATAATTATTAAGTAGTCCAATCTAAACCTTTAAAAACATAAGGGTATGAGCAAATACTTTGAATTATTTTTTTCGATAATAAATGAGTTTCCTTGTCTATGAAATCACTAATTTCTTCAAGAGTGAAATGGATTTTGTTTGTAAATTTT
>Ga0214921_10001791_pt1 | contig 35969 bp, 29 predicted proteins | sample LL1505_MetaG_FD_177992 | JGI IMG/M metagenome (GOLD analysis project Ga0214921, IMG submission 177992) | Freshwater microbial communities from Lake Lanier, Atlanta, Georgia, United States - LL-1505 | ecosystem: Environmental > Aquatic > Freshwater > Lake | place: USA: Georgia | collected... | reverse complement strand
CGATATTCAGTTAACTCTACATTTTTAAACAAATTCGTTAAATGAATAACATTTCCTACAGTGTCAATACCTCTTCTACCTGCTCTACCAGCCATTTGAGTATATTCGTGAGAGTATAACATTCGCATACCATTTCCATCGAATTTATTCACGTCGGTAAATATAACTGATTTTGTCGGCATATTAATACCCACGGCAAATGTTTCCGTGGCGAAAAGCAGTTTGATGTATCCTTTGCTGTATAATAATTCAATCATTTCTCTCAATACAGGCATTATACCCGCATGATGTATGGCTATTCCTTTTTCTAAAAGATAAACTATGTTTATATATTCGGGTAAATTCAAATATTCTTCATAATTCGGCAATTTTCGTATAATCGATTCACACTCTCTCTTGATTGTATAAGAAACTTTGGAATCATCTTCCAAAAGATTCGTTGTTATTTCTTTTGCACATATTTCTAGTTGTTTTCTTGAAAGCACAAAACAAAGAGCTGGTAACATATTATTTTCTACCATATATTTGGTTACTTGATTTAATACATGCATACGTTTCATACGAAGGTTTTTGTTTTCAAAAACAGTGAGTATTTTTTTGTTTTTATGATACAATGATTCATTAAACACACCTGATGCTGTTTGTATCGGAATTATTTTATTGGTATGTTCTTTTATCTCATTTTCTAATTGTTTATCTTTAATTAATTTGAAAATAGCGGATGTGGTTGTCATAAACGTATAATGAGTTAAAGGAACAACACGATGATTTGTCGAGGTCAAATAAACTTGTTTATGTGCGTGGGTTTGGGGGTGGTCTTGGTCTTGGTGGTGGGTTTCACCTCTGTTTTCACACCATGAAGCGAATTTTTCTGGTTTATCTAATGTAGCGGAAAGCATTACCATTTGGACGTGTCGAGGTAACATCATTATAGTTTCTTCCCATACTTTTCCTCTGTCTGGATCATTGATATAATGTACTTCATCAAATATAACACATGATAGTTCGTTGTTTAAATCCATATCAAATGTTGTTGTTAAAGGTAATGATGATGCTGATACAGGTGATGCTGAAGACGCTGTGGTTGACATTGCATTCTTTTTATACAAAGTATTTTGTAAAATCTCGGTTGTCATAATCAATACATCCGCTTCTGGATTTGATTTAATATCACCTGTTAATATCCCAAATGAAATATGAGGGAACTTTTTGGTAAATTCATAAAATTTTTGATTTGATAATGCTTTAATTGGACTGGTATAAATTACTTTTTTTTCTTTTGATACAAAATATTCAATTGCGAATTCTGCGGGTAATGTTTTTCCTGAACCAGTGTGTGCTGTTACCAATACATGATGACCTTCCACAATAGATTCAATTGCATATTTTTGAAAATTACTCAATTCAAACGGGAATTGATTGAAATATTCGATGTAGGTTGTTTCGTTCTCACTTGGATACGGAGATTCACAGTCGCAGATTTTTACCATGTTGATTGTTTGTTTGCTGTTTGTTATTTGTTAAAATCATAATCAATTTTTATATTTATTGAATTAGTAAAAAAAATGATTGTGATTTTTGTCAAAAATCAATACTAGTAAAATACAACAACAACAAAAAAGCGAATCAATCACTTACTTATTCGATTACAGAGAGAAATACATATACAAAATGGCAGTTTCATTATTTGATATTTTAGTTGTTATGATGGGATTGTTAGTCGTAGTCAAATATTTTACATCTACCAATAATAAAAAAACATATATTGAAAATCCTTTAGTAACAAAGAAAAATAATAAATATATAAAAAAATACAACGATGGTGACAAGATTATACTATACTATGATGTATGTGATGATAATTGCATGATGGAATTTAATTATAATGTAAAATATGATATTTTACATGATTATAACCAGACACAAACGAATGAAAATGAAATTGAGGTTATTTACATTTAGATAATTACACCGTAAAAATATAAACCTATACAAAAACAAAAACAAAAACAAAAACAAAAACAAAATACATTTATATATTTAAGTTAAACTACATAAACTTATAGTATGAAATAAATATATAAACAATGAATATTTTTTTGTCCATTCTTCATTTTGCCTTCATAACCAATTTTTTAAATAATAATTTTAAACAAAATGGTATTGATAAAACCAATACACATCTTTTAAGTAGAAACTATTCACCTTTTGGTCGAAAATATTATGAAGATTATATTAAAAATTTAAATTCAAAAAATATCACTATTCAAAATAATTCTATATTGGGACTAAACAATACAGTTGAAACTATTGAAGATGATGTTATTATTAAAACCATAAATAAAAATTCCGATAACAACAATTATAACAAACAATACTTACCCAGAAAAATTATCATAAGACAAATCGACATTAAACAATTACAAGATCAAATTAAAATAAATTTTAATAATACATCTACCGAGAATGATAACGATTTAGATAATCAAGATAATTCTGGTGATTCTGGTGATTATTATGACATGTTTGGTAATGTAATTAGAAAAACGAATCAAGAATACCGTGGATTTAATCGAAATGTAAGAAGTGACGATCAACCAAAAAAATCGGAAAATTTTGAGGTTGTCAGAAATCATACAATAACTTTCAAAGAAATTGGAGGCTATGATACTATTAAATCTGAACTAAACCAATGCGTTGATTTATTGGTGAATTATAAAAAATATAGCGAATACAATGTAAGAATACCAAAAGGTCTTATATTAGAAGGACCTCCAGGTAATGGAAAGACTTTATTAGCAAAAGGTTTCGCAGGTGAATGCAAAACTGGGTTTATTCCTGTATCCGGATCACAATTTCAGGACAAATATGTAGGTGTTGGTTCTTCCAGAGTGAGAGAATTATTTGAACTCGCAAAAAAAAATACACCATGTATTATATTTATTGATGAAATTGACGCGATTGGACGCAAACGTTCTGGTGATGGTGAAACTTCCTCATCAGAGAGAGATAGTACGTTGAACGAATTATTAGTGAATTTAGATGGATTTTCCACTAAAAATGGAATTTTTTTAATGGGTGCAACCAATCGTGCTGATCTTTTAGATCCAGCGTTAATACGACCAGGAAGAATTGATAAACGTATATTTATTGGACCACCAGATTCTAATACACGTGAAGCTATTATTAATATCCATTTAAAAGGCAAACCACATGATTCAACTATTAATATCAAGGATTTGGTTGATCTTACCGCGGGGTTATCTGGGGCACAAATAGAAAATATGTTGAATGAAGCTATGTTGAATGCTTTGCGGGATAATCGTACATTTATGGAACACAAAGATATTGATGTAGTTATCAATAAAATCATGGTTGGTTGGCAACCCACAGAACATCAATTTACAAGTGATATTATTGATCGAATTGCTATACACGAAATGGGACACGCAATTGTGGGATTTCTCTCCAAACATCATTCGAAAGTGAGTAAAGTAACCATTAATTTGTCTTCACCAAAAAGTCCTGGATATACTGTCTTTGAAAGTTCAACCTCGAATATTTATACGAGAGAATCATTGTTTGAACACCTCATGATATTATTAGCAGGAAGAATAGCAGAAGAAGTATTTTATGACGTTTCGGTAACAACGGGTGCTATTAATGATTTCGAAGAAGCATATAAATTGGCAGAAAAAATGGTTATTTATTATGGTATGGGTAAAAATATTATATCTCCTAGTTTGAGTGACAAATACAAAGAAATAATAGACGATGAGGTTATTAATTTAATAAACGACGCTTATGAAATGTCCTATTTTATTGTCAAAAACAGTAAAGATTTTATACAAGAGTGTGCCGAGATATTAAAAAGAGACAAATTAATCAAAGCGGACAAATTAAAGAATATCATAAACACCAAATATCCACATATTTTACGTTTGACTATTGATAAATAGTTTTATGCCAAAAAAAGCAAAAAATATTGCATTTGTCTGCAATATTTTTCATATTTATTTATACATTACAAAGATATTTAAACTATAAAACTAATAATTAGATTTCATTTTCATTTTCATTTGCCATTTCGTTTATTTCATTAGGAAGAATATCAACAACTAGAACTGCAATATCATCACATTGTTGAGGCGTGAATTTACCTTGTACGTTTTTTTTATTATTAAGGACGTCATGCATATTCCACATTTGTAACCAACGATTTGTTGTCTGTTCTACAATTGCATTGGCATCCATATTATATAAATTATTCACGTCTTGTATATCGTCTTTCATAATCATCTCCCACAATCCGTCACTACCAATAATCACCTTAAATTTATCATTTTCAGTGAGTGGAATTACTTTGTATTCAGGATCGTATCCAGTTATACTATTATGACCTAACGCTTGAGTACATGCTAATTTTGTATATAAACCTGGAAATTCCCATTCAATGTATTCACTATAAACATTTATCAAAGTATCAGCATCGATCATTTTTATATTGGAAGCTGGAATAAAAGTAACATCGTATTTTAATCTTTCACGTTCTTTTTCATTTTCATAATTATGTTCCTGACTCATATATTCTAATGAGCTATTTTTATAAATGGCAACTTGCGAATCTCCACAATTAATACATTCAATACGATTCGAAAATAGTTTAACCATACACATGGTAGACCCAGATGATTCAATTTTACTTTGAAACAAATTTTCATTTATGTAATTTGCTAATGATTCGACTGGTTTGGATACCATTAAAAGTTGATTCATTTTTTCATTTGGAATTGAACGGATAAAATCAATGACTTTATTATCTCCATGACCATCAAAGACAACTGCTATTTTACATTTTTCACCTGTCACGTCCACTATATCGTCCATATAAATATAATCTTGCCCCTTTGACAATTGATTTATTTTTGATGTTATAGTAGTAGTATGAGTTGTGTTGGTTTGGTTATCAAATAATGCCATTCTGTATGTTAGTAGGTACGCTAGTAAATTAAATTGAGTTAGTTAAATTGAGTTAGTTAAATTGATATCAGTTACTATTTAATCGTTTTTAATAGTTTGTTTATGAAATCAATTTTTTTTTGTTACCATATATGGTTGTATGAACTTAAATTTTTTACTTTTATGTTACTAGTAACAATTGATATTTAAAAAAAAACAATTCGTTTAAAATGTGGGCATTTTTTATAATTCCAATTTAGAAATTATTGGAATTTAAAAACCAAAATGAAAAACAATAAAATATTTTACTGTGAAGGGTGTCTTTTTAAATGCAGATACCATCGCGACTGGAATAGACATATTTTGTCAGCAAAACATCAAAAATGGGCAAATGGAAATAATATGGAATTTACATCCAAAAAGAAACTTATTTTTTCAAATTCTAATGAAAAAAAACATATTTGTAATTGTGGTAAAAAATATATCACGCAATCTGGTTTATGGAAACATCATAAAAAGTGCAGTGATACAATGAAATTAGATATAACGAATAATGATAATGTAAAAGATATGTTGTTTGAATTAATAAAAAGCAATCAAGAATTACAAAAACTAATGTCTGAATTATGTAAAAATGGAAATACTGTTACAAATAACAACAATTTAACCAATATTCATCATATGAACAGTCATAACAAAACATTTAATTTACAGTTCTTTTTGAATGAAACATGCAAAGATAGTATGAATATTTCAGACTTTATAAATAATATAAACTTACAATTATCTGATTTGAGTTTTGAGAAGGAATATCCAATATTATTATAAAAAATTGCGAAATGTGTAATATTGACAAAAACTAACAATTGGATGTCAGGATTATTCTGAGTTTATTACATATTTATATTTTCGTTTTTTTATTTACAATATTAAAAAAGTGAAATAAAATTCACAAAAGTTTTTTGGAAAATGAAAAATGGACAAAAATAAATGTCCAAAATTGAAAATTAAAAAAAAGTTTTGTGAAAAACATGTTTTGTGACCATAAATTATTTTTATGGTGTGAATACCAAAAAAATAATTTTAAAATTGTTACGATAAAATTTTTGATTTTATAAATTGCAAAATACCGGCGTTTTTTTTATTAGCATTTATGGCTAATACTTTACATCCAAAAAACGCCAGAAAATATAATTTATACATATAGCTTGATTAATGGTATGTATACTTCGATTATAAAATCTAATTATCTTAGCATATTATAAAATGCTAATAAATGCTAATAAAAATGCTAATATAAAAGTCGCTATTTATTCTTTTACAAAAGTGAAATAAAATTCACAAAAGTTTTTTGGAAAATGAAAAATGGACAAAAATAAATGTCCAAAATTGAAAATTAAAAAAAAGTTTTGTGAAAAACTTGTTTTGTTACCATAAATTAAAATTAGCATGACATTACCAAAAAAATAATTTTCAATTTGTTACGATAAATTTTTTCGCAAAATGAATGCGTTTGTTTTAGGCGATTTTTATGTTAGCATTTTATACTAATAAATGCTAAGTGAAAACTCGCAAAAAATCGCACCAAAATATTTATGTGAAAAATGTAATTATAAATGCAATAAGAAAAGTGATTTAGATAAACATATTTTAACTGCAAAACATCAAATGCTAATAAATGCTAACGAAGAAATCGCAAATGTCGCTGAAATAAAATTACACCATTGTGCGTGTGGGAAAAAATATAAACACTTACCAACTTTGTCTAGACATAAAAAACAGTGTAACTACATTTCTAATAATGAAATTATTAATAATGATATAACAAATGATAATGAATTTAATATTTTGAAAACTTTATTAGTGGATGTTATGAAATCGAATCAAGAATTACAAAAGCAAGTAATTGATCTATGTAAACATGGTACGGTTGTCACAAATAATAATAACCAAAATAACATTCAACACACCAATAGTCATAACAAAACATTTAATCTGCAGTTTTTCTTGAACGAAACATGCAAAGATGCAATGAATATATCCGAGTTTATCGATAATATAAAATTACAATTATGTGATTTGGAGAACATAGGAAAATTGGGTTATGTAGAAGGAATATCTAAGATAATCATAAAAAACCTAAGAGCATTGGACGTTGAAAAACGACCAGTACATTGTAGTGATATAAAGAGAGAAATCATGTATGTGAAAGACGAAGATACTTGGGAGAAAGAAAGTGACGATAAACAAAAAATAAAAGAGGTAATTAGTAGTATTGTGAGTAAAAATCTAGAATTATTACCAGAATTTCAAAAGAAATATCCACAATGTATGAATTCAGAATCCAAAAAGTCAGATGAGTATAATTTGATAATCATGGAAACCATGGGTGGTGGAATGGGTTGTGGAGAGAAAAACAAGGAAAAAATTATTCGTAAAATTGCAAAAGAGGTGGTTATTGAGAAAAACTAACACATGGTTTGTGTATGACTCTTTTTTTATTATTTTTATATTGAAAATAATAAAATGTTATAAATTTCAAAAACACATTATCTACCCGTCCAAACTTTTATTAATGGTAAGTCCGTATAATTATCTTTTTCTTCAAATGTAATTCCCCATTTACAATATGTATGTATACTTCCTAATAACGTTTCGAGGTTTTCATTTTTTTGTAATAAACAAGCTAATACTCTTTCAAAAGAACAACGATTGTATCGTGTATTTACTACATCTATTAATTTACTAATATCATATTTATTATTAATTAACATTAAATAATCGTGTCTAATAATAGACATACAACCAAAACAACCTTTCCATAAATTTTTATTTTCATAAAAATTTTGTAATTCTTCATCATTAAATAAATTTATCATATTAGTTTCATCCTCAATTTGATCCCAATCGTGTTCAAAATACCATAATATTTTATATTTATTTACATTGAAATCTATATATTTATTTATAAATACTGAATCATGAATAATTACTGCAATATCAAATAATTTATGTTGTAAATAGTAATAGTATGGTAATAATTCACCTCTTCCATGATATTCACTATTTATATTAAGAGTTTTATATAACGGTTGTTCTTCTTTTATATATTGATAATTACTATTATCATCTATTATAAGAATTAAATTTTCGGGATAATATTTGCGGATACATGTATAAGAATAATTCCAATAACGATTTGTTGATTTATTCTTTACGTGTCTTAAAATAATGAAACCTATTTTTTCCATATATATAAATATATAATATTTATATAAACTTATAAACGTACTATTTTTTATATATCATATACTTCTTCTAATCTGATTTTTTGTTTTATGTTGTACTCGTCTGGAAACATATATAAATTACATTTTATTTGGTCGTACAACTCGTAGTTTTTGATTGTTTGTTTCGTAATTTTAGATGTTATTTTAAGTTCTGGAATATATACCACATACACGAGTGGATTCAGTTTATTTACACTGGTTTTATTTTTGATATCAATAATAATACCATTAAATGTTTTCTCTATTATTTCTGGTATATTATTATACATATCTAACAATATACATTCGTTTTGTAATTTACGTATTGATTTCATATTGGTGTTTATGAATAAAATATGATCTTCTGATGTCCATTTATTATAAAACTGCCACGCTTCTTTTGAAAATGTAAATAAATCATGTATTTGTTGCATCTCAATTAAATTTAATAAATCAACTATTCTACGAATAGGACTAGTTATGTGTGTATAAGCGTCTAATTGCAGTGACTCATGTTTGAATGCATCATGAGAATTAGAAGTAGTATCAATTTTGTTCATAACACCAAAATATTCACTTTTTGATAAATACCACGATTTAACAAAGTTATTGGGTTTGTTTTGTAACCCTAACCCTAATTCAAAACTTTTCTGCATGGTTGTAATATTATTTTTAAGCAAAATACCAGTATTGTTTTTTTTCAAATTTTTCGCAGAGTAATAATTCATTAATATCATTAAATACGCTACCATGTGGTTGCTATCTGTTATATCATATTGACAAACGTATTTTTCAGAGAGTAATTTTGTTACATCAAACAAACTATTGTAATTGCTGTTTGAAATTAATCCTTCTTGTTGGTAAGAATAATTGTGTGATACACTTACAATAGTATTTTTAAATTCTATATTTTCAATCATGATGTCTTTTTCATTAGTAGAATCGTAGGTAATAATATTTATTGTTATATCCATAGTAAATGCATATCGATGTGCGTTTTCGATCAAACTACATAAATTACTCGACATTAATGTAGGCAACATGGTTATTTTTTTATCTGGTAAATAAATACTTGAAACACGGTTTGAAAATACATCCCATAATCCAAACAATTCCAACCATAATGCGACGTTGGATATATAGATGCTCAACATATATGTTTCACTACTCTCAGAAGATGCCATTTTTTTTATACTAAATGCATCATCATAATCGGCAGTATTGACGGAATCAATCGTAAATATATTCCATTCTTTTTGATCTGTTCTATTTTCCAATTCTGGATATTGCGATGAAATAAACTCATTTGTAATTTTATTGAGATCAACAGTAGTAGAATCAAACTTGGTTTTGATACTATTAAAAAGAGCCTTATTAAATTGTTCAATAGATATATTCAGATTTTTACACATTAATTGATAACTGTAATATATATCTATATTGGATTTATTTACCTCGCCAATTACATTTGTCAATACTCCAATAGGATGTTTATCTTTTTCGCCCCATTTTGAAAATGAAAATGTCACATATAAATTTGAGTATAATTTTGAGAAATTTGAATGTTTGAATTCATATGGTATCAGAAACGGTGGCAATGTTTTATCGTCGGGAATGCATTTATATAATAGTTTTCCTGGTGTTTTTTTGATGGCAGATCCAGATAAATCCAATGTATCTTTTCTCTCCAACCGCCCGTATGTTTTCTTGTCTTTTAAGATAAGAATACCAGGAATGTTTTTATTTTTTGATATCACAGAATCAACAATTTTAATTTTGTTTTTTTGTTGAGCGTTGCTACTACTATCACACAGAACTGTCTTATCATCAGGCAATTCCATAATAATATCGTTATTGAATAACTTGTATTGAGTAGGATTATATTCAATATCTGCCTTGTTTTCTAATAAATCAGTATAATACCATTCATCGTAGTTTCTTGATTTGATTTTAATTTGATATATTTTTGCCATTGTTAAGTTATTATTGGTATAAGTGTAATTATATAAATTATTGTCAATATATTTATATAATTTGTATTTGTATGTTTATTATTTACTAGGTATAATTTGTTTATAAGTTAATAGTACTCGATAAGTCACTTATGTTTGTAGTAGAAAATGCAATGGATGATTCCGGAATACTTGGTATATTTACAGTTAGATTTTGAGTAGTTTCTAGATTTGTATTTGTATTTGGTACTATAGGAACATTCAAATTATTTTGATCAATTTTATTTGGAATTTCGACAATCGGAATGGATAGTACCTTTTTTTCAGTGGGTTCAATTGAATGGTTGATATTATATTTTTTTGTTATTTTTACAGTGTTGCGTTTAATATTTTGCAATTGCAATCCATGTAATGATAAATCTGGTATAATAGACACACAGTTCATATAGGTTTTATACTTAAAACATGAAATACTCGTATTTTTATGAAATTTAATACTATACCACCAATATGCTGGTATATATAATGCTTTTCCTTGTGTTACAGTAAATTCTAGACATTTAATTTTATCAAAGTCAGCTTTGTATTCAGGAGAAACATTCCATGGATTAACGGGTGATTTAAATTCAAACAACTCGTAATCTTTTACAGGACACAAATATTTTGTGCTTTTTGGAGGAGTCATTTTTACTTCTATGCTACCTTGTGTAACTAAGAAAAAATTGCGATAATTTAATTCATATTTAAAGGGGGTTACTGTATTATTGGAACCAGTCATAACATCATATTTACTATTACATAACATGTAAGGGCGTAAAAATTCATCGTTATATTGAAAACTTTTTATAACACCCGTTTCTTTCAAAAAATCAGTGTTATTTGCAGAATAATACGTTTCAGTATCGTCTTCTACAAATAATTTATTTGCTAAATTTAGTGATAGTGGAACATAAACATCTACATCCGATTCAATGGTGGTATCTTTCAGTATATTGTTATTTCCGGATTGTTTATTGAATGCGCTCTCTCGAATTTGTATATCAAAAGAATTATAGTTATTATAAATATAGTCATAACATGTGTTGTTTATGATTTTTTCATTTTCAAAAGGAAATATGATAGGTTGTCTTATATCACACAATTCCTCGAATTTTTCTTTTGAAACATTATCTATCTCATATATTTCTAAATCATTGCTTGTTTTACAATGAAATTGAATATGTAGATAAACAAATAGTACCAAACAAAAAATAAATATTGATATAACCCAATTTAACATTTAGTTTATGTTATAACAATTACGGAAAAGAAATTCTATAAGTAATCGCATTTAGCTATTTATTCTATCATTTTTATCCTTGTTCTAGTTGATTTATCTATAAAGGTAGATATAATAGAATAAATTTTAGAATATATAAAGGGAGGTTGATAAATATTGAATTTATTTAGTTTATCTGGATATGTAGATTGCATAAATTTACATATACACATTAGAAAATCGTAATGTTTCTCTAAATCTAATAAATCCATTTTATGTAAAGAAAAATGAACATCTATTGATTCGTAGTGTATTAGGATGTTATTTATATTATTTACAATGTGTTGAGTAATTATATCATAATTATTTTTATTACCAAATTTTTTGAAAAATGCATATTGTATTATTAAATTTTTTTTATCAATATAACAAATATTATTCATAATTTGTTCATTGGTATATAAATGCATATGCTTTTTAAATGATTCATAATTTTTTTTAAATAAAATATTATTTTTTTTTGTGAAATCTTCTTCATCGCATTCTGTGTTTTTGATTTTTTCGGTGACATTATTTTTCACTACATCTATATAATTGTAATCATTACAAACCTCCATATTATTTATAAATATTTATAAAATATTTATAAATATTTTACTGCAAATATTATTTGTGAAAATTAAACATTCACATTCATTGACTTATTTTTGTTGTTTCTTTGTTTATTTTTTGATATTTCTGCTGTTGTTGTTGTTACCTCTTCCATGACAACATTTGTTGTATTTTCTATAAAATTATCTAAATTATTTACAATTAATCTATCTAGATTTTGATTATCAGACATTTCGTTATCAACTGTCAGATCATTCTCTTGATTTTCGATGGTATTAACTACTTCATCTTCAATTGCATTGTTTTTATCATCACTTGTTTCATCATTTTCTGGAATTGTATTTGTCACTTCATTGATAATACTACTATGAAAATCATCACGTAAATCGAAAAATTCTTCGTTTATTGATTCTTGTGTTGTGATAAAACTATTTAGTTTTTGACTTATATCCATTATAAAAGATTGTAATTTCATAACTACTTCTTTAGTTTGTTTTACATCTTCTGATAAAACATTATATTGTGATTGTAATTTCTGATTCAAATCATTCGATACTGTTTTTTTATCTAACCCATCTAAACGAGTAATAATATTTTGCAGAATAGTATCATCAAAGTTGTTGTTGTTTTTGCCAAGAGTTTCACTATTTACATTATTATTTGCATCAAGAATTCCATCACTTTGAAGTTTATTAATGATCAATTCAACTCTGCCTAAACGAAGTGTTACTAATGCAAAAGCATCAGAAACAGATAATTTACTTACTTGATTTGCGTTATTATTCATATTGGTGGGTGCGTTATTATCTTGATATATGTTACTTTTGGTTGTTCTATAGTTAGGTCTTGACTGTTGATTGTTATTAAAATTATCTTTTCCTACTGAATTAGATGCATAACTATTTGGTTTAATTGGTGGTGCTGATTCAACACCACGTCTTTGTCTTGCTGCTGCAATAGATCTTGAGCTACTCATTAAAATGTCTTAACATATTGTTTATGAATACTATACGCATTATACTAGCAAAAAGTATTGTTGTTTGTTTATAGATAGTTGGTTGTTTTTCTGTTTTGTTAAAAAACTAGGTATAACAAAAGAACATTTGCTAAATAATTTCCGGATAATAATAACATTTTTTAAATTTTAATTTCTTTTTATAAATCATATGGAAAGTTTGGAAGAAAAATCAAATTCATCAACAGGATTTTTTAAATATGTTTTTAATTTTGATGGAGATTCAAAAGGCGAAATGATAAATCTTGTTCAATATTCAGTATTAGCAATTATTCCTGTTGTTGTTCTAAATAAATTAATTCAACGTTTTGTTCCAGAAGTAGATGAAGATAAAGGAAGTATTGAAATTTTAGTAGAAGTAATTATTCAAGTGATTGTTATGTTTGTTGGATTGCTCTTTATAAATAGAATAATTACTTACATTCCTACATTTAGTAAAATGGCGTATCCAGAAATTCAAATTATATTCTTTGTATTACCAGTTTTAATGATTATTTTAAGCTTACAAACAAGGATTGGAGAGAAAGTAAGTATATTAACAGATCGAGTGAAAGAATTATGGGATGGAAAAATGTCTAATTCAAGTAATTTAAAGAATAAAGATAAAAAGTCATCAGATAATAAAAATATTAAAATTACACAACCTATATCAAATAATGGTATGGGTGGTATGGGTGGTATGAATAGTATGAATAACAATGCTCAAATGATGTCATTACAAAGCACTCAAATGTATAATGATGGCACTGCTATTAATCAATTACCAACATATTCACAACAATCGTCAGGATCAGGGTCAGGATCTTCCAGTAACGTACAACAATTACCTGATTATAACGCAATGTATCAAGTAGATGCAACCCCTATGATTGGTGCATCATCTCCAGGAGGTGGAGTTGTACCAGCCAGTGAATTATTAGGTGGTTTTTTTAGCGGATCATCATTTTAGGTAGATTGTTTGTAAAACAATATTAAACATTTTGTATTATATACTATATTTCTAATATATAGTATATAGTTATCTTGATATCATCATAAGATATAAACAATGGATGTTAATAAATTAATTAACGCATTGGATAATGAAAACAATGAAAAAATACTGAATCTAACAACCAAAAAAATTAAAGAAATGAATATGAAAATATTAAAAGAATTATCACTTTCGAGAGAAAAATTGTTGGATATAACCAAAAAATTAAATGGATATCGTTATGTAGATGAAATTGATGAACTAAAATGTGGAACTTATTTAAAATGGATAGTATTAACAGATCCTGACCCAGATAATTTAGAGCTAAATAAAGGTGCTCTTTTTTGTGAAATTAAATGCAAAGATGACGGTGTTTTTATTGTTTGTAAAAATATGGGATTCTCATCAAGACACTTTCAAATTAAAATGGACGAGTGTTTGTTATTTCAAAAATTTACTACACAGGAATTGGTATTATTGAGTGCATTGGATCATTTATCGACGTAATTTTCTTGTTTTTGTTTTCACTCTTGTCATAATACTATGTTTTCTAGAACAACTATCAAATAATCCAGGAATGAATTTTTTGGCATGTATTTTTTTCATTTCTTCTTTGGATAAGCATTGTTTATTTTTGTGAATGCATTTTCCGTTTTTATATACACAAACGCTTTTGTGACCTTTATTTTTATGAATAAATACTTTTCGGACTGTTTTTTTGCCATGTTTATGTTTAATTTCTATGTTGGAATATTTTTGCATGGTTGTTATAAATTATATTGATAAAATATAATTTATTTTATGATAATAAAAAATATTATCTAAATATCTAGCATGTATCATGAATCCATTTTTTTGTAATTCCCTTTTCCACACTATCTAATGCTCCTTCAACCCAACCTTGATCGAGTGCTACAACTTCACCTACGACAACTATACCATTCATAGGATTTTGCGCTTTTTTAATAAATTCAACCCTGTTTTTATATTCAGAAGATAACGGTTCATAATAATGTGTTCCTATAGGCCAATAAAAATCAAGTATTGAATCTAACTGCAAACAGTCAAATGGCAATCCAATAGATTTTTCCAACAGCCTTGCAAACAGTTTTCGATTGCTTGTTGTATTTTTAAGATGATTCTTTAAATAAACAGAGCCGGTATTGTCATTATAGACAATCATATAAACACCTTTTTTAACATCCATTGGTATTATTTTATATAAAGGTCCAGACACAATGGTAAACGTTTTAATTTTGTTTTTCATCAATAACGCTGATTTACCTGAAAATTTACCATACAAACGTAAAAACGGTTGTCCATGGATTTGTTTATATATAGGGAATTTATCTATGGGGAATAATTTGTGAATACTACTAACAGTCGTCGCCACGATCACTTTTTTACATTTATATTTTTGACCATTTTCACATGAAACGATAAATCCACACGTTTCTTTACAATCATCTATTTTATTTATTTTCGTAACATTTGACGAGGATTTGATAGTTACTTTATAATATAATAACCATTTTATCATATCATCTACCAATTTTTTCCATGGTACATAAAATGCTTCTAGTTTGCTGGAATTATCATCCATTCCATAATAATATAAAACATCATATATATCCGCATTTTCATAATCAGTATACCCGGTAGAAGTGACAAAATTATGATATTCAGTTTCACCTAGTATATTTATAGCAAAATCGTGAAATGTTTTCCCTTTATATAAATTCGGATTGATGTTATATGTTTTTCTTAAAATCGTCATCGTTTTATTTATGTCCGACCTTGTAACATCCCATCCATATTCTTTTGTTACACTATATTTTGGATGGGGGATTTTTAAGTCGTCCAACAAACGCATAAGTAACACGTCTTTGTTTTGTCTACCAATACCCGCACCGGTTACTATGTTTGCTCCATAAAATTCAAAATTGTTGGTGCGACCACCTAACCAAGAACGCTTGTTTCTCTCCAATATTAAAATAGATGAATCGGGCGAGATATGTAAAATTTTATATGCACTATATAACCCAGCAATTCCACTGCCTATAATAACAAAATCATAAACAGAATTCATATATGTTATTTTTGACAAGTGATCTTTTTAGCGAACGATTCTTGTAATGATATACTATGATTATACATTTATTTTCTAGTAAATGATATATTTTTCTTTGTTTTGGTAAATTTAACACGAGGTCTGTTCTTTTTTTTACATGTAAATTTTCCACGTTTCATACTACGGTTATTAAAAATAGTTTTTGTACATATTCCTATAGATTTAGGTTCATTGTCAATAGAAGCACCTACCTTTTTTATACATCTACATAATTTATTTGCTAAAATTGTTTCAGCTTTTTCTTTAATATTTTTATTAGTTTTTGGAATAGAAACATTATAATACTCTAAAATTTTAATATAGTCTTTTTTGTTTATGTTATATGTCATTTTTTATAATTCGAATAGTGAAATCTAGAATAAGTGTGTTTTCTATTATATTTTTGTATTTTATATTTTTGTATGTGTAATATATAGTTAATTTATATATAAACTACTATATATCAATTTATATATATAAAATATTATAATTTTTGTGGTTCTAATTATATTGTTATAATATATGTCATTATCTTTGTCAAAACCTGATAAAATAGTAGTATTTGATGTAGATGAAACATTGGGGTATTTTACACAATTAGGCATTTTTTGGGATGTATTAAATATTTATTATAAAAATCAAGGGGATGATGACAATATAGTAAAATCACAAGACACACAACAAGATTTATTCAATACAATACTTGATATTTATCCCGAATTTTTAAGGGTTAATATATTGGCAATATTAAATTATTTGAAACGAAAAAAAGAAAAAAAAAAGTGTAAACGTATTATGATATATACAAATAACCACGGGTCAAAGGATTGGATAAATTTAATTATTAGTTATTTTCATGAAAAAATAAATTACAAACTGTTCGATCGAGTTATTCGGGCATTTAAAATAAATGGTAAAATAATCGAAATGTGTAGATCCACGAATGAGAAAACTACGGGTGATTTATTTAATTGTACGAAGATTCCGTATAATTCACAGGTATGTTTTTTAGATGATGTATATTATACAAACATGGTAGATGATAATGTATATTATATAAAACTGAAACCTTATATTTATAATTTACCATTTCAACAGATGATTCAACGATTTGTAGTATCTAAATATGGTATAAAAATACCAGATGAAAGAGATTTTAATGATTTCATGAAATCGTTTATAGATAGGTATAATTTTGATTATGTAAAAAAAAATGAGAAAGATTATGAATTAGACAGAATAGTGAGTAAAAAAATAATGATACATTTACAAACATTTTTTGATAAAAATTGGCAGAGTAATGATACGATGAGTAGTTTGGGGTCGTCTAACAATATGGATAATATTACGATTAAAACAAAAAATAGAAATAAAAACAATCGTACAAAAAAACAACTTCTGAATATTCATAATAAAAGCAATAAAAAATATGTATAATTAGTAAAATATAGATAACACGTATTTTAAGTTAGATTTTTGATATATAATCAGATATTATATACCAATACAGTGATATAGATGATTTATTTTTTTATGTTGAAATTGTATGTTGATTTTATTATATTATCCAAATAAGTATTATCATCCGAGTTGTAAAAATGTATACCATTACTACTAGATAAAGTATGTAATTCCATAAAATGTATATTATTATTGTATGTAAAATTATGATAGTTATTTTCTTTGTTTGGTATGTGAAATATTACTAATAATGTATAATTTTTTGTATATTTTGAAAATTTATTATTGAATTCTATAATATTATTTTTCATTGTTTCATGAATAGTATCCGTATTAATATTAGTAATTATTGTAATAAATAATTTATGCTCTTCATACTTAAGTAAATTTTTAAATCTATCAACACATCTAATATAATAATTATAATCATTATCATTTTTTGCAGGATTATGGTGATTAAATACCAGATTATATTGACTACTATTATAATATGAATGTCCACATCTTTTATCTAAATAACCTTTTTCGTTATTTGCTATACTAATATAATAAGATTTATCTAAAAAAATAGTAAAATCATTTTCTATACAATGTATTATATTATCCAAGTTAGAATAAATCCAATCAAATGGATATGAACACATTTTTAATTTATTTTGCTTCAAAAATTGCGCAGTATGACATAGAGGACCTAAAGAACAAATATAATTTATTTCCATTATACAATACAATAATATAAATATTGTATATTTCACACGTTAAATATATCTTTTAACTTTTTCTACATGACTTTTTGTTTTTGATACGAAATAAGTTAATATATTTTCAAATATAGTTGTAGATAATAAGAAAAATCCTGCAGTGAAAGCAATTCTTTTATCTAAACTATTACATTTAGTAATGCGCCATGGATTAAATCGATAAATTAAAAAAAAACAAACATATAATTTTACTGCATTGTGTAATACGTCAATATATTGAGGCGAAATAAAATATATTCCTAATGCCAATGAAATATATAAAAAATAAATAATAAACAATATTATATTAAGTGTTTTATTTTGTAGTTTATCTAAATCGTAAAATGCCATTATATTGTGATTTTTGAAATTATCTAATAAATAAAAATAACTATTATATATTGTTGTTATTTTTATTTTTGTGTATCTTTGTCTTTGTCTTTTTGTGTTTGTCTTTTTATACATCATCTACATATTCTATACTTGTGTCTGTCGCTGTCTCTGTGTCTTCTTTATTCTCTTTTTCAGTATCGTCTTTCTTTTGCAATTTTGAATATATATCTAATGTACGAGCACTAGCATCAGTTGCATTTACGTATCGAGGCATCCAATAATAAGGAATTATATTATCAATGTCCTTATAATGAGAATTAAACAAAAATTTATAATATTTTTTTTCAATTTCTCCTTTTGATATTATAATATTTTTATCAATCTTTTTTTCAGATTCTATGTTGGTTAAAATGAAATCCTGGATAATGTTGTACAATGAACGCGTATTTTTACTTACACCATCACTAAATGCTTCTTTTGTTCGCCAAAGTATTTCATCTGGAAGTATTGGTCTCCCATCTGAATTCTTACAATATTGTTTCGAAAATGCATTTCTCAATAAATATTTCTCACATTGTTTGTTCTTTGGATGAAAACGAACACTTGGGTGTATTGATAAATAATATTGAACCCATGATCTGTCTAAAAATGGCGTTCTGGGTTCTAAACCATGACTAGAGATACATTTATCTGAACGTAATACATCAAATGCATGTATGTTTTTCAATAATCGTCTAGTTTCTTTATCAAATTCTATTTCATCTGGACATTCATGCATATATAAATACCCACCACATAGTTCATCCGAACCATCTCCATTAAAAATTACCTTTGCATTGCTGTTTTCTGATATGTATTTTCCCAACAAATAATTACCAATACTGGCTCTTACTGTTGTAGTATCGTAACTTTCTATTGTATATATTACTTGGTTTATTGCGCTAATAAAATCCTCTTCTTTTAATACTATTTCGGTGTGTTTAGTACCTAAATAATCAGCCACTATTTTAGCATATTTTAAATCTTCTGAACCCTCTAATCCAATACTGTATGTTTCAAGTGGGTCAATTGAAATATCTTTGTTGTATTCATTCACTAAAGCAGTAACTAAACTACTGTCCAACCCACCAGATAATAAACATGCGATAGGACGTTCCGTAATATAACAGCGTTTTTTGATAGCATTTGTAAAGTAATATTGAATATTTCTATAAATAGACCTCATATCGTTTTCATTTTTAACATCATCTATATTATACATAATAGTATTAAAACCATATGTATGGTATCGTTCTTTTTTATTAAAAATCCATTCCGATGAAACAACATGAGGTAATATATATAAAGAATATGTACCTGGTTCAAAATGATCAATTATATGTTTATCACTTTTAAATGCATATAACATCTTTATTTCTGATGCAAACCCAATCAAATTATGTTTATATTCAGTATCGTTATTTAATGAAAAATCATGATTATTAATATTTTGATCATGGTGTGAATCATTCTCATTGTAAAGAAAATATAGTGGTCTAACCCCATATGGATCACGTGCTACATATGTTTTTGCACAATCAGTATTAATATCATAATCACATAATACAAATGCAAATACACCATCCAACATTTGTAACGTTTGATCTATACCGTATCTTTTATATAAATGCATAATCACCTCACAATCTGAATCTGTTGTAGGTGTTACATTCATCATTTCATACAATTCTTTATAATTGTAAATTTCACCATTGCAAATAAGAGTAATATCATCCATGATCATAGGTTGATTTGATTTAGAGTTCAATCCGTTGATTGCTAATCGATGAAACCCCATAATTTGTTTTAAACCTATACGTTCTAATTTAGAAAATTCGGGACCACGACCTCTTCCCTTGTTAAAATTATCTATAATGAATTGGTTAGTATAATTTGTATTATTATTGTTTAGTAATGTAAAAATCCCACACATGTTGTATTTATTTTGTGTATTATAATTTGGTATTACGATTTGGTATTACGATTTGGTATTACGATTTGGTATTACGATTTGGTATTACGGTTTAGTATTATTACTATATATATCTTTATATTTGTTATAATTGTTATATATTTCTATTTTTATCTTCATTTATAGTAATAATATTAAAAATAAAACAGTTGTATAATAATATTAAATGAACATTATACCGACATCTACCTCTACAACCATTTTTGACAATGAATGTTCATCTAAACTACAATCGAATATTAACAAAAAAATATATGATAGAAATATTCCATCTTATTTGCTTCAACCTTATATAAATGTACGACCTGTATCAACAAAATATTCTTTTTTGCCTATTGTAGATCCTAGGGCACCTATCAATGTACCAATGAATCAATATTTCAGTTATAACACTAGTAAAGTTTTTTATCCCGGTAATAACACTGCTCCTTTTTCTGGATATATGCAAAATGTAAATACGGAAAGCGAATTAAGAAATCAAATATATGCATTACAAAAATGTCCTCAATCAGAATATGTTCCTTCTAGTAAAAGCGATCTTTATCAATATAATATGATATTAAATTCAAATATAACACAGTCTAACACAGTAAAACAATCATTTCCTTATTTGTTTAATGAAGAAAAATTTGAAAATTTTAATCCAAATAAAGATAATTTAGGAAATAAGACATTTAATAATTGTACTCGTGTGGAAATTCGTTCAATGGATACTCCATGTCCGTAAGTATAGAGACCCGATACCCGATACCCAATATGTAAAAGTTTAATAAATAATATGTAAATGTTAATATATTACATTTTAACATATTGGGTTTTATTTATGAATTCCAACGACGAATATGTAAATCAAATCACATTGAAATATTTAACAAGTATAGATTATAAGGATGATGTTCATGGTACTAGTCATACACAAATTGAAGGATATAAAAATCATACGGCACCGAAAATATACAGACAAAAAGATAAAAAATTTTACAAAAAAAGAATTTTGAATATAATAAAACTGTTGTTGAATAATGGTACTGATATTACTGGTGATGACAATACGAATAAGCCAAATTATCCCCTTTTTCCAGATATTAAAAACTCATTTGATATTTTTATAAAAACATGTATTGATTATTTAAAATCACAAGATAAATGTGATATTATTCAAAGCGATTATAATGATTTAAATATAGGAAATGTTACCACCAATTTGGAAACTAAAAACCATGATATTACAAACAACAATGAAATAAACGCATTGATGATGCGTAAAATAATGAAAAAAAAGAATTCAATTGATTCATTTGTAAAACGCACGTCTACCCAACAAACAACTACTATAATACCACAGAAAAAAAAAATAAATCTGCAAGATCCTGAATTAAAAACTAAGGGGTTGAGTGGTGTGGGTGTGGGTATAGGTAGTCTAGCAAAATCATCCAAAATTGATACACCACTCCAAAAAGATAAAAAAATATGTGGAAATAAAAATAATGATATATATAAAGAAAGTATAAACAAATTAGAGACCTCATTTAAAAATGATAACCAGGAAATACCAAATAAAAAAACAACCAAAAAAAACTCGAAAGAGACACAGGCTCAAAAAGGGACAAAAAGCACACCGAATACCAATGAATGATAAATTTATCGTCGAACAGATGAAAAAAGAACAATGCAGTCCTATATCCACACAAAATGAAAAAATAGGAAAAAAAACAAATAAAAAAAGTTGCTTATCAGATAGTGCTTTGATTCGATTGAGAGATCTATGGAATGCTAGACATCCTGATACTACAATAAAAACAAACGATCCTCGTGAAATATGGAACGATTTGTATTATTACATGAAAAACACATGTAATAAAGAATCATGTTGGTTGAAGCAAAATTTCGCGAATCATGACAAATATTTGAAAAAAGAATTGGACGAATCTTTTGCTCCGGAATATCCAAAAGAATGGAAAAAAAATCCTAACAAATGGTTATCGAGTGTAGATATTTTGAATGTAATGAAACAATATGAAGAAGCATATAAATGTTTCAATTTTATTGGCCCTTCCCCTATAGATTATGATACATATATGTTATACGGTGAATGTGTGTGGGATGAATTATGTCATTTTAATTTACAAAATGAGCTAACCGCAGGTAAAACAAAAATAGGTGTGATTTTTAATTTGGATCCTCATTATAAAGGAGGATCTCACTGGGTTTCGCTTTTCATAAATATTAGAAAAGGTACAATCTTTTATTTTGATAGCGCTGGAGAGAAAATCCCACAACAAATAGAAAAATTTGTGAAAACTGTTATGGAACAAGGACGGTCTTTAAGTGGGTCCAAAAAGATCAATTTTGTTTTTGATCAAAATTACCCAGTTGAACATCAATATGGTAATACAGAATGTGGTGTTTATAGTTTGTTCTTTATCGTGCATATGTTAGAAGATAAAATAACCGCGTATTATTTGAAAAATCATATACTTAAGGATCAATATATGGAAAAATTCAGGAAAATTTATTTTAATAGCACATAATTAGATAATCTGATATTTTATATGTTTATTATATATATCACATATATCACAAACAATACATATAGTCCAATGTGTGTAATTTTTTACATGAATATTAACGGACAGCTTATATTGGCAAAAAACCGTGATTTGCCATATAATCCTCATATAGATATCGTGCATGAAATAATAAATGGTACAGAAGTTGTTTATATGAGGGATAAAAACAATGGTTGGATAGAAGGTATTAATGAAGATGGAACCTGTATGGTTAATTCGTCCTTATTAGAAAATTTTCAATATTATCCTGAAAATAATATAGAGAAAAATAAAATATATTCTACTTTGGTAAAAAAACATGGGAACAAACAAGAGTTATTTTATGAAATATTGAATGAAAGTGATAATAAATATATACTAGAAGGACACACTTTGATAGCTCATGACAACCATATGTATCATTTAGAGAATAGTTCTCTCAATAAACATGTTTTGCATTTTCTCTCACAGAAAGATAAATACAGAGTATTCTCTAATCATGGAATTCATTTACCGAATGAAGGTGTAACTAATGGTATAAAAGGTGTCTCTTCATTTTTACGGAGAGAACTTACTAAAATGGAAGTTTCCGATTTTCTAAAAAATAAACATAAAAAAACTATAAAATATAATGACAATAAATTATATCATGCTTTATCCTGCCTTTTGAACAAAAGTTATGCTAATTTGGAAAATAAATTTCATCCTTATAGAAAAAAATATAATGTAACTAGTACAACTGGACAATTATTGTTAAATGCTACAAAAAAAGAATTCGTTTATCTTGCAGATAATAAATGCATAAAAAATGTAAAATATATAAATAAATTACATCCTCAGTATCAGGCAAAAATACGAGTTATAATAAAAGAAACAAAAAAAAATATGAAACCTATAAAAAAAATAAATAAAACCTATTTACAAAAAATACATGAACGTTTTAACTATGTAGACAAATCCATAACAAATAAAATCCGTTCAAATAACCACATCAAAAATAAAAACCGTACTATGAAAAAAACTCGTAAAAATAACTCGTAAAAATAACAAATAAATTAACCCCAAAAATAATATAGTAATATTTAGTTTGTAATATAAATATATAAACTTGTTAAAATGACGACACCAAATAATTCTCTATTTTTATCCAAAAAAAATTTATCCGTTTTATTTGAGGTAATTGTTGATGAATATAAAAAATATATTTCAGATAAAAATGAATTTAATGTAGCATTTAATGAAATGGTTCAAATGTTTTATTATAATCAAATTAAATCAGGTCTTCAATATACACATGACATTGTTACGATGAATAAAAAGTTTATTTCGTTTATTTCATCACGATTAGAACAAAAATTCAACATTCAAAGACAGCAAAAACATCAAAGAAATACAGGTTTAAACAACAGCTATAACGATGGTAACAATATCAATAGGAATAATGAAAGTGTAATTAAAACCAATAATAATATAAAATCAAATAATGTAGAGGTTCAACCCGTAACAAGTCAAGATATTAAAAATGAACGATTAGAAAAATTTGATAAAGAATTATCGATAAAACAAAATGAATTTAAAAATGCATTTAATAATAATATTCCTGAAATGCCTAATTTTACATCTCCTCTTGATGAACCTATAAGTGAAATGGATATTTTAACGAAACAAAAATTAGCGGAACGTGAAAGCGAAATAGAGAGTATTTATAACAATATTAACAATGGTATTAAAAACGACAAAAATGACACCGATATTACAATGACAGAATCGAATGATTGGTTACAATATTTTAGTTCTCCGATTGAGAAAAAAGAAACAAATATTAGTGCTATTATGAAATCAATTAAAATAAAAGAGGAAATACCTAAACAAGTTGTTGTTAATGAAGAAATTGTACTACAACAAAATAGAGAAAATGATGTTAAGTCAATTCCAAAAAAAAATATTTCTTGGTCTGATGAAAAAGGTTTGAGAGAAGAAAGTAATTTTATTAAAATAAAAATATTGAATGACCCTTCATACCCTACAAATACAAATATAAATACAAATACAAATACAAATACAAATACAAATACAAATATAAATAACAATAATATTTTTTCGAAATTGAAAAAAATAGAAGGAAGTGATCAAAATGAAATGGATGTATTAACTCCTATCCCTGCAAAAGTAATTGATTCAGTATCAGAACCATTAAAGTATGATTCTGATGTTATTGCTCGTATGGAAAATAAAATAGATAAATTAGCTGGTGATATTAATAAATGTTACGATGTAATAACTTTGTTGTTTAATACTGTAATGTCATCAACCAATAGCACAACCAATAGCACAACCAATGACATCAAATAAAAAACACCTGAATAGTAAACAATAAAATTAAAAATGAAATTAAAATTAATATTATGATTATATAATATAACTTATATTATATAAATTTTGTGATGAATGTTAGATACTCGTTTTTGTTTATTCAATTATGTATGCATTGGTATAATAATGTATATGGATTTTTAGACCATAATGTAGTGTTAAGACATAATAAATATATTAAATCCACAATTCAAGATCATCAATATGAGTACCAGACTGATTGGATTTCTGGTGAGGTTCCATGGGAATTTATAGATTTGGATAATCATATAAATATACAAGACACATTTACACCTGTAATACATATTACTACATCACCCTCTACTATCATTAATGATGATTTTGTAATTTATGATGACAACAATCTACATAATTCAAACGGTGGATATGTAAATGGCTATACTAATAGCAATACCGATTTTGACAATGTCATGATGACAAAAGCTATTGTATCTGGTGTAATGAAAGGGATTTACGTTCAAATAGTATCGATTGATAATATTATTACCTATACTCAATGTTATACAAATAAAGTAATTGACATGGATATTTTATTAAGTTTGTTGTATTATATACTTTATGAAAAAAATAAAAACAATGAAATAGAGAATATAATTATATTGAAAAAATACAATAATATTGAACTTTTTGAGAAATACATAAAATTACGTCGTAATTCGATGTTTATGATAATCATAATGTATGTACTTTTATTTAGAGGTATTTCAAATGTGGAATAGCGTTGCAGACATAACAATCACAAATCATAGATAGTTTCCATGGTTAAACAAACACTATAATCCATATTATTTAAGTTTAAAATGCGCCCATATTCATCCAATAACTGTATTTGTAATTTTTGTATATTAACTGGACCAAAATATTGTCGTGGATAAGTAATTAACCCCAGATTATTTTGAGATATTATATTGAAACCTCCACCAGTTATAGCTATTCTAGCTAATATATTTTTATTCAAAATAGAATCTGTAAAAGAAGCATAAAAACCATCATTAACGTTATTGTTGTAATCATTTACCACTAAATAAATATATCTATGAGCTAATAAATCAATAATTCCTTCTGAAACATAAGTTGAATTATTGACATATACACCGTTTCGAAATCCCATCATCCAACCCAATTTTAGTGGAAGTGGGGTTGTCTTATTTTCTAATCCATTTGCATCTTTTACAAAATCAAGTGTGAAATTAAATATTGTATTTGTATTACAATTTATATATTCATCATTGATTCCTACAATCATTTTTCCGGACCCTGATATTCCATTCGAAATATCTAGTGTAAAATAAATATATTTAAATTTGTCTGGTGCAGTCGATAATATATTGTTGATACAATTTACAAAATCTTCTGAAGTATAGTTACCATCTGGTATATTGACGACAAAACTAGTGTTGTTTATTATCAACGTAAAATAGTTGTTGTCGAATGCTTTATTGATATTGTAAAACGTACAAGGAAAATCCATAGATGCTAATTGTAGAGAGACCACATTTTTAATTAATAATGGTAAATCATAATGATAATTGGATGATGTATTTGCATAATAATTATCTCGAAAACGTGAATCAATATTAAGTGTTTGACGAATAATGCGATTTCTTAATGGATTCATTTTTCCTGGTACATAATTACTTGGATTCGATGTCAAAAAAATAGTCTCTTGTCTGTTTTGAATAAAGTGGTCGTCTACTTGTACCAATGGATTCATTGTTTCATATGTTAATTCATATGTCTCACGTTTGTTTTTTTCACGTAGGGTTTTTATTTTTGAAATTATTTTATTTTTTGCATTCGAAATAAAATCGATTATTTGTTTTCGTAATATTTCACTAATAGATGTTGAATCTAGTAATTTTTTTTGTAGTTTTAATTCTTTATTATTCACATCGAGCAAATCATATTTTTCGGATAAACCGAATAAATTTTCCAATTCGTTTATGTTATAATTATTAACATCTAAATCAATATCCATTCTATGTTATAATGTATCTTATAATATTATATATAAATATTTTAACCTGATATTTATATATTGATAATTTAACATAAATATATATCATAAATCATCAATATAATCATAATCATAATCATAATCATAATGACAGTAGTATCCATGTTTGGTCCAAAAACATCAAACAATTACATAACACCTATGTTTTTTGTATCATCCAAAAATAATACAAGTAACGAAGTTTTGTATTGCAATTTAATTAATAATAAAGATGTTATTAAAATTGTCGATTATTATATAGAATTTTCTTTAGGTAAAATTGAGTCACTTGAAAAAAAATTAACATTAGATGAATATAATCGTTTATCTATCGTTTTATATGAATTAAGTGAAGAAAAATTTTATGGTAAAAATAACTATAGAAAGTATTATAATAAAATTTATGATTCTTGTTATGAAAAAATTAGAATTAATATTGTGCGTTCTTTAGAAGCATTAATGAAAGCGATTGAGATAAACAATGAATTAAATACAACTAAAAAAATATTAGAATCACATGATAATGCTATAAAAACATATAGTGATATAAAAGCTTTAGCAGATAGATATAATCATTTGAAAGAAATGCAAAAATCAACCATGAGTTCTTTTTTAAATGTAGATGTTATTATGCCTTTATTACAATTAAAACTGGAGTATGCTGAATATATTAAAAAATATGGGTATCCTGAAGGTGGTATTTTTGAATCGGATAAAATGGCGGAGATTTTAGATAAATTGGGTAATCATGGTAATGTGGGAAATGTTGAAAATTGTGATGATATTTCTTTACACCCTTGAAGATTTAAAATGGGACAAATTTTTCTACTCTAGTTTTAGAAAAATATATGAGCTTATTCAAATAATATAATTTTTGCAAAAAATTATATTATTTATAAATATTATAAAAATGGTATTAATAACCCCCTTCAGAACGTAACGCAATTATTAATAACGCGTTTAATTATTTGGGTACTAATCCTAAAACCACGATAAATGCAAGTGGAAGTACTCTTGTTACTACGTTTAATAATAATATTGGTGCAAAATATAAGCCATCAACTTATAATTACGCAGGTAATGGTAATGGTACTGGTATAAATAATATCAATAATGGCTCTAATTCTTTTGCTTTTACGGATGGAAATTATGTTGTTCCCTCCAATAACACTCCTAGCAATATAATTACATTACCAGTTGGTTTGGATGCTGTAGCCTTTGTTTATAATATAGATTTTGTAGCTAATTTTACTGCAAAAGCTGGCGATTTCACATTGATAGATAATAAATGGCAATATACTCAAGGAAATGGTACAAATACTGGTAATGACGTTGAAAATACTGGTGTAGATAAACAATGTAATGATAAATTAAGAACGCATCCACTTAAAATTACTCCTGAAATAATCGCTAGTATTTATAAGGCAGTTATTACTACATGGGATAGCGCGGATATTAAAAATATTAATGATATTGAAATAGCTATAACAATACCTGTTACTTCTACCGAAACTGAGACTGGATATATTAGCATTTTTAACTTGTTAGTAAGAGATAATAATAATGAAAGTATAATTAAACCTCTCCATAGATCCGGTAGTACTACTGTCAATTCACTTTTAACTACCTATTTATTTCAAAATGTACAGAATTCCGGCATTACATCTTCGACGACTATGACTACAGCATTTGGTGGTGCATTAACGGATCAAGGCTTTTCTTCAGGTAGTGGAGTATTATATCATTTAAATGCTAACAAAAATACATTCGCTTATACAATGAACAGTGATTTTTTAAATCAGCAAGATTATGACCCTACAAATACTTCTCAGAGTAGCTCGTATAAATTACCTTCTGCAAGATTAAAAAATCCAGCCGGAAAATTTGTTACATTGAATTCATCATCCGTTGCGAAACAATTTTTAGCACAGAGTCCAACTACTAACTATTATAAAGATAATAGTATAGCTTTTAATAGTATAAATTATACAATAACCGTTTCAGGTGGTTATCCATTAATCAGTATAGTTTCTATTTTTTGGCGCCCTACTAGTACACAAATTGTATATAAAAGTTTTGATGTTGTATGTTTTTTGATTTATCTTACTCAACAAGCAAAGTTTGCTAGAATTACTGCCACCCAAACTACTGGTAATATATTAGCTGATGGATTAGGACAAGATCAAATAAATACAAGGAATATGTACTCTTTTCCTTCTTTTTTCGCTCAACAAATTTTAGAAACAATATTAAATGAATTTTCTGACGTAAAAGCAACTCTGTTAAGTACATAATAAGATATGAGTTGACTTGGTTTGACTTGGTTTGACATTTACAGCTTTTCGAAAAGGTGTGTTAAAAGTTTTTGAAAAATTGGAAGCTATAATAAAGATTCAAATTTTTTGATTTTGTATAATTTTTTATAGAGTCAAGATTTTTGAAATGTGGATAAAAACGTGAAATTTTGGCTTCAGATTTTGAAAGCTGAAATTCAAAACAACTTATATGAATATTGCACATTTTCTCATGTAAAACGCCCATTATAGATACATTTTTTGGATTTTTGCGTATTTTGTTCTTTGCAATATATTTTTCTTTCCTATTATAAGCACCTTCTATGATGTTCTTATAATATTCTTTCGGTATTCAGTTGTTAAACTATCATTTTACACGATTAATTCAAGAAAATAAACCACTTCCTGAAATTACACAGAATTTATTTTATCAAACATGTTCTGCTGTTTCTGTTATGAAAGAACGCAAAGAAAAAATAGATACTACCGATGAATTATACATTAGTTTTTCACATTACAAAAGACATCAAAAAAATAAATATGAACAATATGTCGGTATAGACCCTGGTGTAAGGAGTTTGCAAATATCATGCAATGATGCTGGTAGAGTTTTAGAAACGACTACGCCAAAATATAGACATCATTGCAAAATGAAATATGTATGTAGAAAACGTAATGTTTCAAAATACAATATTATATGAAAGTAATGAACATGTAACAAAAACATTTCATTAAAATATATATGTTATTTAGATGAAATATTATATATATAAAAAAATTGCTAAATAATATTTTATTTATATAGAATATAAAATGCCGTTTACGTTGAGTTTTAATAATAATCCTGGTTTGGGAGACAATATAACAGTATCAGGTTTTGAGTTTTCAAAACAAAGTGATGATCTTACATACGTTGCTACTGGTACATCAAATTCAACAGTTATAAATTATGAATTTGGAATGTTTTTTAATAGTACATTGGTAAATGTAGTAGATATTCCAAATAGTGTAACAAGTATTGATGATTCAGCTTTTTCATATTGTGAATATATTACAGAGATTCACATTCCATCGAATGTTACTAGTATCGCTAGTAATGCGTTTGATGGTTGCATAAGGTTAAATAATGTAACTACCAATTCAACTAGTGCTATCGTTTATACAAATGCACCAAATTCAGATGGTGTTTACAACGACAATTTTTTTGGATTAGATTTGAGTGATAGAAATCCACCTTCACTCACCGTTCAAGTAGTAACATCCGCAACACCAACACCAACTCCAACAGAAACACCAACTCCTACACCAACAGAAACACCAACCCCTACTCCAACAGAAACACCAACTCCTACGCCAACAGAGACTCCTACACCAACTCCAACAGAGACTCCTACACCTACACCAACAGAGACTCCTACACCAACACCAACAGAAACACCAACCCCAACTCCAACAGAAACTCCTACAATAATAACTTACAACGATCCTAATACTACTGGTGGTGATATTACAATCTACGGTGTTACATATACATATACTGGTAGTAATAATACATATATAAATAGCACCGATGCTACTATAATTTTTACAGGTGATACAAATATTACCTCTATAGTTTTCGGTAATTTGGTTACATCTATTGGTGATAGTGCATTTCTAAGTTGTTCATCATTAACTTCCGTTACTATTCCATCAAGTGTTACTAGTATTGGTAGTGATGCATTTAATAGTTGTTCATCATTAACTTCCATCACCATCCCAAATACTGTTACTAGTATTGGTAATAGTGCATTTAGAATGTCTACATCATTAACTTCCATCACCATCCCAGACAGTGTTACTAGCATTGGTGAATATGCATTTAGTGGGTGTACAGCATTATCTTCCATCACCATTCCAGAAAATGTTAGTAGTATTGGTGAGTCCGCATTTAGTGGGTGTACAGCATTATCTTCAATAACATTTACATCTACTAATATTGTTACTAGTATTGGTAACAGTGTATTTGCTGGTTGTACAGGATTAACTTCCGTAGTCATCACAGCTAATATCGATACCATTAGTAATGGTGCATTTATTGATTGTACAGGATTAACTTCCGTAACCATTCAATCTGGTGTTACTAGTATTAGTGATGGTGCATTTCAAGGTTGTACCGGATTAACTTCTATAATGATCCCATCCACTGTTACTAGTATTGGTCGACTTGTATTTTATAGTTGTATATCACTTACTTCCATTAATGTTCATAGTAATAATCTAAATTATTCAAGTGATAACGGTATTTTATACAATAATGACAAAACGATTTTAATTACATATCCAGCTGGGTCATTATTAACTTCCGTCACCATCCCAACCACTGTTACTAGTATTGGTGAATTTGCATTTTCTATATGTACAAAATTAACTTCCATCGAGATCCCAGAGAGTGTTATTAGCATTGGTGAATATGCATTTCAGGAGTGTATATCATTAACTTCCATCACCATTCCATCCAGTGTTACATCTATTAGTAATGGTACATTTTTTGACGCAGGATTAACTTCCGTAGTCATCCCATCCAATGTTATTAGTATTGGTATACAAGCATTTTATGCCTGTTCAAAATTAACTTCCGTTAATATTTCATCAGGTGTTACCAGTATTGATCGATATGCATTTACTCAGTGTACATTATTAACTTCCATTAATGTTGCTAGTAGTAATCTAAATTATTCAAGTGATAATGGCATTTTATACGATAAAACAAAAACGACTTTGATTACATGCCCAGGTGGTTCAACGTCTGTAACTATTCCTACTAGTGTTACAAGTATTAGTATGAGGGCTTTCCAAGGATGCACATTATTAACATCAGTTACTATTCCTAATACTGTTACTAGTATTAATAATAATACATTTCGATTGTGTTCAGGTTTAACTCACGTGTTCATCCCATCAAGTGTTACTAGTATTAGTAATAGAGCTAATAATAATGCATTTATTGGTTGTAGTTTATTGAATTCCGTATCGACAGATTCAATTACTGCTTACGTTTATATAAATGGATCAGCTAATCCTATAACTGGTGAAACAGATGGTTATTACAGTAATTTTTATGGTTCTAATAAAACAATACAGGTGAGTGTAGTAACATCCTCAACCCCAACTCCTACACCAACAGAAACTCCAACTCCTACACCAACAGAAACTCCAACCCCTACACCAACAGAAACTCCTACACCAACTCCAACAGAAACTCCTACTCCAACTCCAACAGAAACACCAACCCCTACACCAACAGCAACTCCTACCCCTACACCAACAGAAACTCCAACTCCAACACCAACAGATACTCCTACTCCAACACCAACAGAAACTCCTACTCCAACACCAACAGATACTCCTACCCCAACACCAACAGAAACACCAACCCCTACACCAACAGCAACTCCAACCCCTACACCAACAGCAACTCCAACCCCTACACCAACAGCAACTCCAACCCCTACACCAACAGCAACTCCAACCCCTACACCAACAGCAACTCCAACATATTTGTCTTTGACATATGATTTAACAACTGCTGGTCAAAATTACACTTTATCATTACCAATATCTCGAGATGTTAATGCAACTATATCGGTTAACTGGGGTGATGGAAATACAGATAATAGTTTTAGTCATACATACTCAAATACATCTCCAAAACAATATACAATACAAATATCCAAAGTCTCAGGTGCTATTACTAGATTAAATCAAAGGTTGAGTACATCTAATTCAAATAATTTATTAATTTCATGTGAAAGTTTTGGTGAAATTGGATTGACTAATTTATCTTATGCTTTTGAAAATTGTAGTAGATTAACATCTGTTCCTACTAGTTTACCTACTACATCCCTAGTTACAAATATGTATGCTATGTTTGGTGGTGCAACTTCATTCAATCAAAACATTGGTAATTGGAATACTTCCAAAGTTACAGATATGCAATTTATGTTTAATGGTGCAACTTCATTCAATCAAAACATTGGTAATTGGAATACTTCCCTAGTTACAACTATGAATTGTATGTTTCAAGGTGCAACTTCATTCAATCAAAACATTGGTAATTGGAATACTTCCAAAGTTACAATTATGTCTTTTATGTTTAATGGTGCAACTTCATTCAATGAAGATATTAGTAGTTGGGATACTTCCAAAGTTACAACTATGAGGACAATGTTTCAAGGTGCAACTTCATTCAATCAAAACATTGGTAGTTGGGATACTTCCAAAGTTACAGATATGCAATTTATGTTTAATGGTGCAACTTCATTCAATCAAAACATTGGTAATTGGAATACTTCCCTAGTTACAACTATGAATAATATGTTTCAAGGTGCAACTTCATTTAATCAAAACATTGGTAATTGGAATACTTCCAAAGTTATAACTATGCAATTTATGTTTAATGGTGCATCTGCGTTCAATCAAAACATTGGTAGTTGGAATACTTCCCTAGTTACAACTATGAATAGTATGTTTCAAGATGCAACTTCATTCAATCAAAACATTGGTAGTTGGAATACTTCCAAAGTTACAAATATGAGATATATGTTTAATCGTGTATCTGCGTTCAATCAAAACATTGGTAATTGGGATACTTCCCTAGTTACAAATATGGAATTTATGTTTAGAGCTGCAATTTCATTCAATCAAGATATTAGTAATTGGGATACTTCCAAAGTTACAACTATGCAATTTATGTTTAGTGGTGCATCTGCGTTCAATCAAAACATTGGTAGTTGGAATACTTCCCTAGTTACAACTATGAATAGTATGTTTCAAGATGCAACTTCATTCAATAAAAACATTGGTAGTTGGAATACTTCCAAAGTTACAACTATGAGATATATGTTTAATCGTGCATCTGCGTTCAATCAAAACATTGGTAATTGGAATACTTCCCTAGTTACAAATATGGAATTTATGTTTAATGCTGCAATTTCATTCAATCAAGATATTAGTAATTGGGATACTTCCAAAGTTACAACTATGCAATTTATGTTTAATGGTGCAACATCATTCAATCAAAACATTGGTAGTTGGAATACTTCCCTAGTTACAACTATGGAATTTATGTTTCAAGATGCAACTTCATTCAATCAAAACATTGGTAATTGGAATACTTCTAAAGTTACAAATATGAATGCTATGTTTTTTCGTGCAACTAATTTTAATAACTCTGGTTTACAAAATAATACTAGTAATCCTATGAACTGGATAGTTACTCAATTTACTAGTATTCCTACTTGTTTTTCTGTTGATTCAAATTTAACCTACAATCCAGGAAATTCTCCATTTTCTGGAAATGGAGGTGCTCCTAGTACAAAATATTCTATACAAATCACTCATAATGAAATAATACAATTCACTGGTTACATGGATGTAAATCCAATAAATTTCATTACTAATATGTATAGTTCCAATAACCCAACAACAAATGTTGTAGTTTATGACTACAATTTAGGTGCGAATTATATATTTCAAAATATGTTATTTACTAGTAATGGAACAAATATATCTAGTACAGCCATGCCTTCATTGACAAGTTTATATAATGCAACTGAATATCGTATAGCATATGATGGTACACGTAATTCTTTATACTATAAAACTTCACAAAATGGTTTGAGTACTGAAAAAATTAGTAATATCACCATTACCATTGATCTGTCACCAACTCCTACCCCTACACCAACACCAACTCCTACCCCTACACCAACAGCAACTCCAACCCCTACACCAACAGCAACTCCAACACCAACACCAACAGAAACTCCTACTCCAACACCAACAGAAACTCCTACTCCAACACCAACAGAAACTCCTACACCAACCCCAACCCCAACTCCAACAGAGACACCAACCCCTACACCAACAGCAACTCCAACCCCAACTCCAACAGAAACTCCTACAATAATAACTTACAACGATCCTAATACTACTGGTGGTGATATTACAATCTACGGTGTTACATATACATATACTGGTAGTAATAATACATATATAAATA
>Ga0214921_10001790_pt1 | contig 35971 bp, 36 predicted proteins | sample LL1505_MetaG_FD_177992 | JGI IMG/M metagenome (GOLD analysis project Ga0214921, IMG submission 177992) | Freshwater microbial communities from Lake Lanier, Atlanta, Georgia, United States - LL-1505 | ecosystem: Environmental > Aquatic > Freshwater > Lake | place: USA: Georgia | collected... | reverse complement strand
TCAATCGGTTCGATTTGGCGCAATTTTTGACGGGTGCTTTGGAACATGCTGGTTTGGATGTCAGTATCAAACGAATTTATTGGTACGCTGAAGAAAATGAAACTTTGGACGTTGATGGGCAAATTGTTCGAAAAGTTTTGTCCCACGATTCGGATGGGGGTATCTCCCTTTTGAAGTCAATTGGTCAAGACTTACGGCGGCTTGCTGAAAGCAAAGCTTGTGATCATGTGTTGCTCGCCACCGACGATGAACGCTTTCTAACAGCCATTGACGAAGCGCAACTCACAGGCATGCAAATCCACCTCTTGGCAGATGATGCTGCAAGCAATATGCACCAATTGCATCAATCGGATCCAGGTTGGGGGCGCTTATTGTCACAAGCAGATCGCAGAGTCGTTGTTCAATCTAAATCGCTTGCAGAAATGCTTCAAGGCGCTGCCAGCAAAGAGGCTGCTCAAGTTCAAGAAGACCCAGTGGTCGTTCGCGAATCTATGACCGAAGTCATTGTTTCTTGGTGGGATGACGAACCCGAAGATAAAAGAGAAGAACTGCGAGAGGCTTTGCATATCAGTCGCGGTATTCCGCAAGAGGTTGATCGTCAACTGCTGCTTCGAATGCGCCATCGTTTAACACGCGCATTGTCTTTGCCAGAAAAGAAAATGCTGCGAGAAATATTCAGGTCTGTCGCTTTGGGTATGCCCGCCACAGAGTCCTTGCAGAACAACAACCCCTTGGCCTCTGCGCCTTTGATCGAAGAGTCAATTTAAGTGACTGCTGATTTCCAACCCTCTTTAGGAGCCTTGGCTGGCCTGAAAGTGGTCGAGTTGGGTCAACTTATTGCTGGCCCTTTTGCTGCCAAAACTTTGGCTGATTTTGGAGCGGATGTCATCAAAATTGAACCACCTGGTTCAGGTGATCCATTGCGGCAATGGCGTCTTGTCAAAGATGGCACGTCGGTTTGGTGGCAAGTTCAATCGCGCAATAAAAGGTCTCTTGCGCTGGATCTACGGCAAACAGAATCACAAGCCATCGTGCGAAAGCTGGTGGCCGAAGCCGATGTCCTGATCGAAAATTTCAGGCCAGGTGCTATGGAGTCTTGGGGTTTGGGGCCTGATGTTCTGCTTGAAATTAATCCTGGATTGATCATGTTGCGCATCAGTGGCTACGGTCAAACGGGACCTTACAAAGACAAACCTGGATTTGGTGTTGTGGCCGAAGCCATGGGTGGTTTACGCCATCTCAGTGCTGAGCCAGGACGTTTGCCGGTTCGAGTAGGTGTGAGCATTGGCGATACGCTGGCCTCGCTTCACGGTGTCATAGGCATTTTGATGGCGCTTCACGAAAAACAAAAAAGTGGACTTGGCCAAGTCATTGACGTTGCGCTTTACGAGGCGGTTTTCAATTGCATGGAAAGCTTGTTGCCTGAATACAGTGCTTTTGGCGCGGTACGTGGTCCTGCGGGCAGTGCTCTGCCTGGCATTGCCCCAAGCAATGCATACCTATGCAAAGACGGTAAATGTGCCCTGATTGCTGGCAATGGCGATAGTATTTTCAAGCGATTGATGACGGCCATAGGGCGGGATGATTTGGCTGTCGATCCGGCCCTTGCAGACAATGCTGGTCGAGTCAAAAGGGTTGAAGAAATTGACGCTGCAATTGGCGTCTGGACTTCCAAACACGATGTGACGGAGGTGCTTGCTGTGCTTGACAAAGCTGCAGTGCCAGCTGGACGCATTTACACCGTAGAAGATATTGCGGCCGACCCACACTATTTGGCACGAGGCATGTTGGCTGAAGTTAGCTTGAATGACGGTAGCGTTTTGAAAGTGCCAGGCATGGTTCCTAAATTGTCCAGAACACCCGGCCATCACCGAAGGAATGCACCTAGCTTGGGACAAGACACAGATACCATCCTAACCGAGCTAGGTATCACGGCAGATCAAATTCGAGAAATGCGACAAAGGGGCATCGTCGCTTGAAATGCATCAAGACACCCAACTCACACCGAATCTATTTCACAAGACTTGAAATGTGATTGGCTTATTTCTTTGGAAGCGTGCCGCCACTTTTGACGCATTCGTCTAAAGTTTTAAAGGCAGTGAACTTTTGTGTTTTCTCAAAGCTGAGGCTGTTTTTATCGTGGCAAATGCCGCTGTCTGATTTCTTGACAAGCACAGGCTCTGGCGCGGCTGCATTGGCTGGCGCACGCCCACCGCTTTTGAGGCATGCCTCCATGCTGGCAAATGCTTCAAACTTCTTAGTCAGAGCATAGCTTGAGCTTGTTTTGTCGTGGCAAATACCAGACTCGGATTTCTTGACAGCAGGATCAGTCGCTTGAGCTTTGGCAATTGAGGTCAAACCAAGAAGTGCCAAGGAAATCGTCAGGGTAGAAAGGGCGCGATGCTGCATAAATGGCTCCTAAAAAGTTGAACTGACATGCTATCTCAACTGGTCTGCAAATTCAATTTTGGCGCGTTTTTTCTAATTTTGTGACGTCAAAACCCATCAAGCTCAAGCGCTTTAAGACGGCTTCATAACGCTCTGCAGAAACAAGCGGTGTTCTGGACAAAATCCAAAGATAGGATTTGGAGGGATCACCTACTGCGGCAAGTTGATAGTCTGTGTCTAAATCTAAAACCCAATAAGCGCCCCAAACCATGGGCAACCAAGCCGTCCATTCAGGCGCGAAACGAACTTCAAGTTGCGCTGGCAGACCACTGCCATTGGGTCTTGCCAGTCCGATGGCTTGTATCTCTTCACCCGAAGCGGTGGTGCACTTGTTGTTCACTTCAATTTGTGTGGGCCCTGAAATCTTGTATCGGGCCTGGGTGCCTTGAACGCATTTGCGCTGAAACCAATTGGGGAGTTTGGCAATTTCATACCATGTTCCCATGTAACGAGAAACATCAAACTCTGAGATGGCCTTGACTTGTGAACCTGCCGCGCTTGCAAGTGGCAAGATTGCAACCAGCACCGCGGTGGTTAGGCATCGAATCCGATTTGCAGTCAGCAAAAACTTCATGTCTCCAAGTGATAGCGCGTGACGCGCTCCACTTCTTTTTTAGAGCCCAGAATGACGCTGACTCGCTCGTGCAATTGCTGGGGTTGAATGTCTAGAATTCGTTCCCTGCCATTGGTCGATGCGCCGCCCGCCTGCTCGATCAACCAACTCATGGGGTTGGCTTCGTACATCAAACGCAACTTGCCAGCTTTGTGAGGCTCTCGTTTGTCCCAGGGGTACATGAAAATACCGCCTCGTGTGAGGATGCGGTGAACATCGGCCACCATACTGGCAATCCAGCGCATATTGAAATCTTTGCCCCGCACCCCTTCCTTGCCGAGCAAGCACTCGTCAACATAACGTTTGACGGGGGCATCCCAGTGGCGCATGTTACTCATGTTGATGGCAAATTCTTGAGTGTCTTGTGGGACCTTGATGTTCTCTTGCGTTAAAACAAAAGAGCCTTGCTCTCTGTCCAATGTAAACATCGCCACGCCATCGCCAACTGTGAGAACCAATGTAGTTTGTGGGCCGTAAACGCAATAGCCAGCTGCAACCTGCTGGCTACCCGATTGCAGAAATTCATTTTCAGTGATGCCTTCGCTCCCTTCTGGTTTTTGCAGAACGCTGAAGATGGTGCCAATGCTCACATTGACATCAATGTTGCTGGAGCCGTCTAAGGGGTCAAAAAGCAGCAGGTATTCGCCTTGCGGATAACGGTTGGGTACCAAGTGAATGGATTCCATTTCTTCTGAGGCCATGGCCGCTAAATGACCACCCCATTCATTGGCTTCAATCAAAACTTCATTTGCAATGATGTCCAATTTTTTTTGAATTTCGCCCTGCACATTTTCGATGTCAGCGCTGCCCAAAACGCCTCCTAGAGCGCCCTTGTTGACAGCGTGGCTGATGCTTTTGCAGGCCCGCGCAACCACTTCCAACAAGAGGCGAAGTTGTGCGGGGATGCGTCCTTTGCTGCGTTGTTGCTCAACCAAATAGCGAGACAGTGATATTTTCTGGGTCATTTATTTCTCCAGGTTTATTCGGCCAAAGCGCGCGTGACAACTTCTCGCACATCGTTGCTGAGGTCTGATTTTGCGGCAACGCGTTCGATGGCGGCCTTGGCAGCTTGGCGATAAGGCTCTGCTAATTTTTTCCAACGATCTAAGGCGCGGGCCAGGCGCGCAGCCACCTGCGGGTTGATGGCATCAAGTTCTAGGACGCGCTCACTCCAGTAGACATAGCCTGCCGCATCGCTTCGATGGAATCCGCCTGGATTGGCGCTGCAATAACTGAAAATCAAACTGCGCGCTCGGTTGGGGTTGCGCAGGTTGAAATCGGGATGGTGCATGAGTTGACGCACGATGGGCAAAATGTGACCATCGCGATCAGGCGCGCTGGCTTGTAGGCCAAACCATTTGTCGATCACCAAGGCCTCGTTCTTGAACAACGAATGGAACAATGCCAAGGCTTGGGAAGCCAACTCGTGACCACTGCCCACTAAGGCAATGAGGGCGTTGAAGCGGTCCGTCATATTGTGAGCATCTTTGAACGCTTGCATAGCTTTGCCCGGCCAAATAGAAGTGCCTTCGCGGACGGCTGCCAAGCACAGCATGCTTAAAGCCATGCCCGACAAAGCGCGTTTGGCACTTGAGGTGGCGTCGGGCGAGTAAGCGCCTGTGACTCGATTGAGCTCATAACAAGTTTGCCAGTCTGACTGTAAGGACAGCGCCAACTGAAGCTTCATGGCCTCCCGCACAGCATGCACTTGCTGTGGGTCTACAGACTCAAGTTGCTCCGAGATATAGGTTTCTGAAGGTAGGGTGAGTACCAACTCTTTGAAGGCTGAGTCTAGATCGGGATGGTTTAAAACCAAGCGCATGGCTTGCAGATAATCTTTGCCTAAAACAGCCTCAGTTTGGGGATTGTGCTGTCCCCGAATGAAACGCAAAGCAGCCTGTACAGCCAACCTCTGGCCTGCTTCCCAGCGATTGAATGCATCGGTGTCGTTGGCCAGCAGTGTCAGCCATTGGTCTTCTGTGAGCTCGCAATCTAGATTGACTGGGGCACTGAAATTTCGCAAGACCGACGGGGTGGGAGCCGAGGCTATATTTTCAAATACAAACGATTTTGAGGCTTCACTCAGCACCAAAGTTTGACTGAATTTGATATTTGGAGATTGAATTTCGCCTTGCAGCTGAATGGCCATGGGGCGACCGGCTGAGTCAAGCAGCCCCACTGTAACGGGAATGACAAAAGCTTCCTTGTGGGCCTGATCAGCTGTGGCGGCACATGACTGAGACAAAGTAAGTGTGAAAGTTTGAGCGTCTATGTTGTAGGTACCCTCTGCCAACAACCTAGGTGTTCCAGCTTGGCTGTACCAGCGTTTGAATTGCGGAAGCAGTTGCGCCAAAGGTGAATTCGGATTGGCATCAGCGATAGCCTGTGCAAAATCGTCGCAAGTGACTGCTTGACCATCATGCCGCTCAAAGTAAAGCGCCATACCTTTGGCAAATCCTTGTTTGCCTTCTTCGTCATCAGGTGCGCTGACCAAGGTCTGCATCATGCGCACAACTTCAGCGCCTTTTTCATAAATGGTGACGGTGTAGAAGTTGTTGATTTCAACGTAGCTGTCGGGCCGGACAGGATGTGCCATGGGGCCTGCATCTTCAGGGAACTGAACAGTTCTAAGCACACGAACATCTTCAATGCGCTTGACTGCGCGTGCACTTTGCACGCCAGCCATGTCTTGACTGAACTCTTGGTCACGGAAAACAGTCAAACCTTCTTTGAGGGAAAGCTGGAACCAATCTCGGCACGTGATTCGATTGCCTGTCCAATTGTGAAAATACTCATGGCCAACGACGCTTTCAATGTTGGCATAGTCAGCGTCGGTTGCTGTGGCAGGATTGGCCAGCACATACTTTGTATTGAAAATATTCAGGCCTTTGTTTTCCATAGCGCCCATGTTGAAGTCGCTGGTGGCCACAATCATGAAGCGTTCAAGGTCAAGTGGCAGACCGAAACGGGCTTCATCCCAAGCCACGCTGGCCATGAGGGAGTTCATGGCGTGTTCGGTTTTGTCCAAATCGCCAGGCCGAACAAAAACCTGCAATAAATGTTCTTTGCCTGAGCGAGAAACAATGCGTTGTTCTCGCGCCACTAATTTGCCAGCAACCAAGGCAAACAGGTAGCAGGGTTTTTTGTGAGGGTCAGTCCATTTGGCGAAGTGGCGGCCTTCTTCCAGCGGACCTTCTTCCATTAAATTGCCGTTGGATAAAAGCACGGGGTATTGCTTCGCATCGGCTCGCAAAGTCACGGTGTAGCTGGCCATGACATCGGGGCGATCCAAGAAATAGGTGATGCGCCGAAACCCCTCTGCTTCACATTGCGTGAAGAAGGATTCATTGCTGACATACAAGCCAGACAATTGCGTGTTTTTAGAGGGGTTGCAGGTAGTGAAAATTTCCAAGTCAAAGGCATCGTTGCCTTCAGGTAAATTTTCAAGGACGAGTTGGTTGCCATCCATTTTGAAGGAGGTGCCTGCTCCATTGACCATGACGCGGGCCAAGTTCAATTCTTCACCATCCAGTCGCAATGCTTGTGCAGCGACATCGGGGTTACGACGCATGCGCATTTTGTTAAGGACGCGCGTTTTGGCGGGGTCTAAGTCAAATGTGAGATCAACGGTATCGATCCAAAACGCAGGCGCTGTGTAATCAACACGCTGAATTGTTTTTGATTGTTCTTCAAGCATCACAAAAAAATCTCCATGGGTTGGGTTGAAGCGCTGGCAAGGCTTGCGCTTTCAAACACCTTGTTTGAGCGAGGCTTCAATGAATGCGTCCAAGTCGCCGTCCAATACTTTTTGAGTGTTAGAGGTTTCAACGTTGGTGCGTAAATCTTTGATGCGACTTTGATCGAGCACATAACTGCGAATTTGATGACCCCAACCCACATCGGTTTTGGTGTCTTCCAATTTTTGTTGGGCTTCCATGCGTTTGCGCATTTCGAAATCGTACAAGCGTGAGCGCAAACGTTTCCATGCCACATCTCGGTTGCTGTGCTGGCTTCGGCCGTCTTGGCACTGGACCACTATGCCTGTGGGGATGTGCGTCAAACGAACTGCAGAATCGGTTTTGTTAATGTGCTGACCCCCTGCACCACTTGCTCGAAAAGTGTCTGTTCGAACGTCGGCAGGGTTGATGTCAATTTCAATGGAGTCATCGACTTCAGGGTAAACAAAAATACTGGCAAAGCTGGTGTGGCGACCGCCCGATGAATCGAAAGGCGACTTTCTAACCAATCGGTGCACGCCTGTTTCGGTGCGCATCAAGCCAAAGGCGTAGTCACCCTCAAATTTGAGCGTTGCGCCTTTGATGCCCGCAACATCACCGGCAGACTCATCTTCTACGGTGACCTTGAAACCTTTGCGTTCAGCGTATTTCAAGTACTGCCGCATGAGCATGCTGGCCCAATCGCAAGCTTCTGTGCCGCCTGCACCTGCTTGAATGTCGACAAAGGCATTGCAAGAATCGGCTTCATTGTTGAACATGCGCCTGAATTCGAGCTGCTCCACAATGGCAGACAGCTTGTTGCCTTCTACTTCAATGGTGAGCAAGCCTGCGTCGTCCCCCTCTGCCTTGCTCATTTCAAACAACTCGCTGTTGTCAGACAGCTCTGAAGTCAGTGAGTTGAGTGTGACAACAACGCCATCAAGGGCCTTTTTCTCTTTGCCCAACTCTTGGGCTTTCTTGGGGTCGTTCCAGACCGTGGGATCTTCAAGCGATGCGTTGACAGTTCTTAGACGTTCAGATTTGGCATCGTAGTCAAAGATACCTCCGTAAGTCTTCGGTGCGGGCGGCCAGGTCGGCTAATTTCGCGCCAATTTGATTGATGTGTTCTGCGTCCATGAGATGGGGTGTCCGAATCTATAAAGATGTGATTTTCTCATGCTTAGAGGGCAATTGGGATGCCTAACAGGCCAAAAAGTCCTCTAGAAGTTGGGCCAATGCCCCGGCTTGGTCATGGTGCAGCATGTGCCCCGCATCTTGCAGAGTGGCTATTTTCAAATCTGCCACAGATTGAAGGCGTTCATGAAACTCATCTAAAGTGAATTTCCCCTTCCACCATTGTGTCAAGGAGTCGTCTGAGGCTTCTACCACCAAGGTCGGTGCTTTGATTCTTTTGTAAATTTCAAGCACTTCATCCACGCGGTAAAGGTAGGGGTTAACCACCTTGTGGGCAGCATCCCCCAGGATGCGCCATTCACCTTGCGAATCAGCCTGCGCCCAATGCTGGGCCAGCCATTCGGCATGGTCCAAGGACAAGCGTTGGTTGGTTTTCATGAGCCTCTGGGCTACAGCCGCCGCATCTGGGTAGGGTTTCAGGTCCAACTCGCCTTTTTTGTAAGATTGAAGCTCGTCCAACCATTGACCCAAGCGGCCAGGGGCTTGAGAAGGGCGGGTAGTCGCCATGCCAAAGCCTTCTAAGTTGACCAAGCGCCTAATTCGATCGGGGCGGGCGCCCGAATACATCATGACCACATTGCCGCCCATGCTGTGACCCACCAGGTCGATGTTTTGTTCAGAGCACAGTTGAAAGAGCAGGGCGTCCAAATCGCCCAAATAGTCAGGCAGCCAATAGCTGTCGGTGGCGGGTCCGGTGGTCAGGCCATAGCCGCGCCAGTCGGCCGCCAGAATGCGGCGGCTTTGAAAAAACGCCTCGCTGAAAGAATCCACCATGAATTGCCAAGAGGCCGCCACATCCATCCAGCCGTGGGCCAAAACCAAAGGAGGCAAGCTAGATTGAGGGTTGCCCCATTCCCGAACATGGTATTGATGTCCGCGCAAAGGGACAAAATGGCTAGTAGAGTGGCGTTTAACTTGGTACATACTGCGAGATCATAAGGAGGCAAGGAATGCGTGTCAGTCACCCGAACGACGCTTACGAGACGGTTCATCGCCAATTTGCTTGGCTGGTCCCTGCCGTTTTTAACATGGCAGAGGTTTGTTGCGGCCGTTGGGCCCGCGCGGCAAAGTACAAGCATGCAACGGCTATTTTGGAGCACCAGTCGGGCGGTCAGGCGCCCCAGACTTGGTCTTATGCGCAATTGCAGGTGGCCGCCAACTTGCTGAGTCAAAAGCTACGGGCATCAGGTGTTGAGAGGGGAGACCGAGTGGCCATCGTCATGCCACAGCGATTTGAGACAGCTGCGGCCTACATGGCCGTATTGCAAATGGGTGCAGTTGCGATGCCGCTCTCGATGTTGTTTGGACCCGAGGCGCTGGCCTTTCGGGTGGTGGACAGCGGTGCTTCTGTGGCCTTGTGCGATGAAATGTCTACTCCTATTTTGGAGAATATCAAGAAAGAATGCCCCGGCCTGAAATGGGTGGTGAATGTCGCCAAAGTGGTGAACACAGCCCAGCACAAAAAGTCAGCCAACTCTGAATTCAAACCTGTTCAAACCAAAGCAGATGACCCGGCCATTTTGATCTACACCAGCGGCACTACAGGAAACCCGAAAGGGGCACTGATTCCGCATCGGGCTTTGATTGGTAATTTGACAGGTTTTGTTTGCAGCCAAAATTGGTTTGGCTTTGATCCCAGCGCCGTATCTCTTGTCACCCCATCCAAAAATTCTTTGCCAACCGGCTCTGATGCTGTTTTTTGGTCGCCCGCAGATTGGGCTTGGACTGGCGGCTTGATGGACGCCTTGTTGCCTTCGCTTTATTTTGGCAGACCCATCGTGGCTTACAAGGGGCGCTTCAGTCCTGATGTGGCATTTGAAATTTTGCATACCCATGGCATCACGCACAGTTTTTTATTTCCCACGGCGTTAAAAGCCATGATGAAGGCGCAAGCGCATCCAGGTCAACATTACAAGATTGTCTTGAAAGGTCTGATGAGTGCTGGAGAAGCCGTGGGCGATGCCGTATTTGCTTACTGCCGCGACCAGTTGGGTGTGGTGGTGAACGAAATGTTTGGCCAAACGGAAATTAATTACGTGGTGGGCAATTGCCAAGTGTTTTGGCCGTCCAAAGCAGGCAGTATGGGGCGCGGTTACCCTGGTCACCAAGTTGCAGTGATTGATGAGCAAGGCCATCTTTGTAAGCCTGGCGTGCCAGGAGAGGTGGCTGTCAACCGCTACGACCGCCATGGGCACCTAGATCCTGTTTTCTTTTTGGGCTATTGGAAAAATCCATTGGCAACGCGTGCCAAATACACAGGCGATTGGTGTCGTACTGGCGACGTGGCCACACAAGATGAAGACGGCTACCTTTGGTACCAAGGTCGCACAGACGACATGTTCAAGGCCGCAGGTTATCGCATTGGTCCCGGGGAGATTGAAAATTGTCTGGTCAAACATCCCGCTGTGGTCAACGCGGCGGTGGTCCCCAAACCGGATGTCGATCGGGGTGCATTGGTCAAAGCCTATGTGGTTCTGTCGCCAGAATTTTTGTCACAAAGGTCAGAGGCTCAGGATGCGCAGGCTTTTGAATTGCAAGTGATTGAAGATTTGCAACGGCATGTGCGCGGTTTGTTGGCGCCGTATGAGTACCCCAAAGAAATCGAATTCATCGAACAATTGCCAATGACCACTACAGGCAAGGTGCAACGGCGACTCTTGCGTTTGCAAGAAGAAGAGAGAGCTGCCAAGCGCAGTGGGGGGTGACTTTCAGTCATCGTCCAGTTCTGGGCCAATTAAGCCCTCTCAAATAAGTTTTACACTCAATCTCAATTCACTTTTACCAACTGTTTTAATTCAAGATGAAAAAAATCACTCTGGGTACGTCAGACCTACAAGTAACGCCCATCTGCTTGGGCACCATGACCTTTGGCGAGCAAGTTGCAGAAAATGAAGCACACCAAATTTTGGACCGTTCATTGGCGCTGGGTATCAACTTCTTGGATACGGCTGAAATGTATTCGGTACCCGCCAAAGCTGAGACCTGTGGCTCGACTGAACGTATCTTGGGTAACTGGTTTGCAAACAACCCTGGCGCACGACAAAAAGTGGTTTTGGCCACCAAGGTAGCGGGCCCTTCAAGGGGCATGCCCTGGATTCGCGAGGGCAGCGGCATGACTACACAAGACATTTTGAATTCTTGCGATGCCAGTCTCAAGCGTTTGAAAACTGATGTAATCGATCTCTATCAAATTCACTGGCCAGAGCGGCATGTGCCTGCTTTTGGCTTGATGTATTTTGACCCTGCCAAAGCCGCCATTGAAACCTCACTTCATGAACAACTCGAGGCCATGGCCAAGTTGATCAAAGCTGGCAAAGTTCGCTACATTGGTCTTTCCAATGAAACGCCCTACGGCACTCATGAATTCATTCGTTTGGCGGAGCAACATGGTTTGCCCCGTGTCATGACAGTTCAAAATCCCTATTGTTTGGTCAATCGCAGCTTTGACAATGCAATGGATGAAACATGCCATCGCTTGAGCGTCTCTTTGCTGGCTTATTCGCCGTTGGGCTTTGGCTCATTGACAGGCAAATACGATCAATCTGGATTAGGTGATGGTGCGCCCGCTGGTCGTTTGGCCAAATACGAGTCGATGCGAAAACAGCGATGGGCCCGACAAACAACACTTGATGCAGCGCGTTTGTACAACCAGCTCGCTCGCGACAATGGCATGACGCCCACTCAAATGGCATTGGCGTTTTGCTACACACGGTGGTCCGTTGCAAGTACCATCATTGGTGTCACTTCAGTCGCGCAGCTTGAAGAAGACGTGAAGGCTTGGGGCACAGAATTGTCGGCTGAGGTGTTGGCTGCGATTGACGCCATTCGTTTGGTTCACCGCGATCCGGCAACATGACCTTCATTTCAATTTGACGCGAGAACCAAATGTCTGAAAATTTAAGGGAAGTTTTGCAAAACCCGCTCAGTGTGGTGGTGTTGTCTTACCTGCTTGGCTCTTTGAGTTTTGCCGTCATTGTGAGCAAATTCATGGGCTTGTCTGACCCTCGCTCTTATGGAAGTAACAACCCAGGCGCAACCAATGTTTTGCGATCAGGTAACAAAAAAGCGGCTGCTTTAACCCTGTTGTGTGATGCCGCGAAGGGTTGGGTTCCCGTCGTTTGGATATTGAACCTGGGTGCAGCGTTCGGCATGGCTGAAGGAACAGCCGCCGCTGCTGGTCTGGCAGCCTTTATGGGCCACCTGTACCCTGTCTTTTTCAAGTTTCAAGGTGGCAAAGGTGTCGCAACAGCCTTGGGCGTCTTGGTGGGTGTGTCCCCCATTTTGGGGCTTGCGGTTGCTTTGACTTGGCTCGGGGTGGCTTGGTACTTTCGTTATTCATCACTCGCCGCGTTGTTGGCTGCTGTTTTAGCGCCCGTTTACTACGCCTTGGCGGCCGATACTTTGTGGTGGAGTTTCAATGGCGCTGTTTTTGGTTTGTTGTGTGCCATGGGAATTTTGTTGGTTTGGCGTCACCGCGACAATTTGAACCGTTTGCTAGCTGGCACGGAATCTAAGTTGGGTGCCAAAAGAACTGAATAAATCAGACTCGACAAGCCAAGCAAAAAAGCGCCTTCAGGCGCTTTTTTCATCAATCGCGGAAGTTGTTAAAGCTGATGGGAATTTCAGTGATGTCTTTTCGCAGCAAGGCCATGGCCGCTTGTAAGTCATCGCGTTTTGCTCCCGAGACGCGCACGGCATCTCCTTGAATGGAGGCCTGAACTTTCAGCTTGCTTTCCTTCAAGGCTTTCTGAATTTTTTTGCTGTCTTCAGTGGCAATGCCGTTGCGGACTTTCAAAACTTGCTTGACTTTGTCGCCGCCTATTTTTTGCACGTCGCCTTTGTCTAAGAAGCGAACATCCACGCCTCGCTTGGCCATTTTGTTCAGCAGTACTTCGTCAATTTGAGTGAGTTGAAAATCAGCGTCACCAAACAAAGTAATTTCTTTGTCCTTCAATTCAATGGCTGCAGAAGTGCCTTTGAAGTCAAAGCGGGTTGCGATTTCCTTGGAGGTGGTGTCAACCGCATTTTTTACTTCAACCATGTTAGGTTCGCAAACTGTGTCAAAAGATGGCATAGGTTTCAATAATGAAGTCAGAGAATGCGACAATTCTCCCATGAACGTGACCCAAAACGTACCCCTTCAGCCTTACAACAGCTTTGGCATCGTGGCCAAGGCCTATTCATTGGTTCGAATTGGCTCTGTGGAAGAGGCTGTGGCGGCTCAGCAAGCCTTGCAAAATCACCCAGAAGGTCACTGTGTTTTGGGTGGGGGCAGCAACATTGTCTTGACCGGAGACGTAAGACCTCTCGTTCTCAAAATGGAAATCATGGGCAAGCGCTTAAAGACCGAGACAGACAAAGCCTGGATTGTGGAGGCTGGTGCAGGCGAGGACTGGCATGAACTGGTCACCTGGACCTTAGAACAAGGGTGGCCAGGTCTTGAAAACATGGCGCTTATTCCAGGCTCGGTGGGCGCCTCCCCAGTTCAAAACATTGGAGCCTATGGGGTAGAGCTGCAAGATCGTTTCGATTCCCTCGATGCCCTAGATTTGATCACCGGCCAAGTCTTTAGTTTGAATGCGGCGCAGTGTGCCTTTGGCTATCGAGACTCTGTTTTCAAGCACGCCAGCAGCGGGCCCAATGGCATTGGCTTGGCGGGACGTGCTTTGATTTTGCGTGTGCGCTTTCATTTGCCCAAAGCGTGGAAGCCTGTGCTGGGTTACTTAGACTTGGAAAGGAAAATGACCGAGACTGGTATTTTCAATCCTACGGCAAGTCAAATTTACGATTGGGTGTGTCACATTCGTCGCCACAAATTACCCGACCCTAAAGTTTTGGGTAACGCGGGTAGCTTCTTTAAAAATCCCACCGTCACGCAAGAGCAATGCGCCGACATCATTGCGCGCGATCCTAAGGTGGTGCATTACCCCATGCCCGATGGCAGCATTAAATTGGCAGCAGGCTGGCTGATCGATGCCTGTGGTTGGAAAGGCAAGAGCGTAGGGAATGCGGCCGTGTACGAGAAGCAAGCCTTGGTGCTGGTAAACCGCGGTGGCGCAACGGGGGGCGAAGTGGTGACACTGGCCAAGGCCATTCAAACCAGCGTCTACGAGCGATTCGGCATTCGTTTAGAACCCGAACCGGTCGTGATCTAAGGCTTATTTGCCGCCTTCAAGCTTGAGCATTTCTGCGCCTTCGCCCAAAGACAACAAGCCTGTTTGTGCATAAATACCCAACTTGGCGCGTGTGTCCACAATGTCCAAATTGCGCATGGTGAGTTGGCCAATGCGGTCCAAAGGTGTGAAGGTGGATTCGCCTTTTTCCATCGTCAAACGCTCGGGGTGATAGGTGAGGTTGGGCGAAGTGGTGTTGAGGATGGAATAGTCGTTGCCGCGGCGCAGTTCGATGGTCACTTCGCCTGTGACAGCACGTGCCACCCAACGCTGAGCTGTTTCGCGCAACATCAAAGCTTGTGAATCAAACCAACGTCCTTGGTACAACAAGCGTCCCAATTTGCGGCCGTTGTCGCGGTATTGCTCAATGGTGTCTTCGTTGTGAATGCCTGTGACCAAACGCTCATACGCAATGAACAACAAAGCCAAGCCAGGGGCTTCGTAAATGCCACGGCTCTTGGCTTCAATGATGCGGTTTTCAATTTGATCGCTCATGCCCAAACCATGACGACCGCCAATGCGGTTGGCTTCCAAAATCAGTTCAACGGGGTCGGCGTAGCTCACGCCATTCAAGGCCACAGGTTGGCCTTCTTCAAAGCGCACCGTGACTTCTTCGTGCTTGACCACGCAGTCTTCTCGCCAGAAAGGCACACCCATGATGGGCTGCACAATTTTCATGCCGCTGTTGAGGTGCTCAAGGTCCTTGGCCTCGTGTGTCGCGCCCAACATGTTGGAGTCGGTGGAGTAAGCTTTTTCGGCCGACATCTTGTAGCCAAAACCGTGTTGCGTCATGAACGCAGACATTTCGGCACGGCCGCCCAACTCGTCAATGAACAACTGGTCCAGCCAAGGCTTGTAAATTTTGAGAGAAGGGTTGGTGAGCAAACCATAGCGGTAGAAGCGCTCAATGTCGTTGCCCTTGAAAGTACTGCCGTCGCCCCAGATGTTGACATCGTCTTCCTTCATGGCGGCCACTAACATGGTGCCGGTTACGGCGCGGCCAATAGGGGTGGTGTTAAAGTAAGTGACGCCAGCTGTAGAAATGTGAAAAGCACCGCACTGCAATGCCGCAATGCCCTCGTGCGCCAGTTGTTTGCGACAGTCGATGAGTCGGGCCAATTCGGCACCATATTCTTTGGCTTTGCGAGGAATCTCGTCATAGTCTGGCTCGTCAGGTTGTCCCAGGTTGGCGGTGTATGCGTAAGGCACGGCGCCTTTTTGACGCATCCAGAGCAAAGCCGCGCTGGTGTCTAAGCCGCCAGAGAATGCAATGCCAACTTTTTGGCCGGCTGGAATGTGTTGAAGAATGGTGGCCATGCTTGTACTTTCAATTTCGTTTGGGTTCAACCGAAATGGCAGATGTAGTGGTATGCCTCGGTAACGCGAATTTCAAAACTTGAATGGCCTGGCACGCTGAATTTTTCGCCTGTTTTTGAAGTCAACCACTCTGCACTGTCCTTGAGTTTGTATTCGCAAGCACCGCCTACGCACTCCATGATCTCGGGGGCGCCAGTATTGAAGGTGAGAGTAGAGGGCAGCACCACACCAACCGATTTTTTGGTGCCATCGGCCAACACAATGTTGTGGCTGACGCATTTGCCGTCAAAGTAGACGTTGGCTTGGGTTGTGACGGAAACGTGTTCGATTTTTTCGGTGGTCATGATGAAGTCTTGGGTGAGGTGTTCTGGCCACATGAGGGCAGAAAATGAATTAGAACCAAACCCAAGATTTTAGGCGATTGCGGGCCTTGATGAAGCCCAAATGCAGCCCAAATGAGCTCTTAAGCCACCTTAATTGACAGGAGTAATCTGCAATTTGATGGTGGGGCCAGGGTCTTTGGGCCACTGAACTGTGTACTGTTTGCCATTGAATTCGTAAACCACGTTGTAACCCATCAAGCGGTTTTCATAAACTTGCTGAGTGGTACAGGTTTGTTGTGTTTGGGTTTGGGCCGACGCTGGACCTTCGACTTTGTCGCCAGCAATGGCACCACCAATCACGCCGATCATGGTGGCGATGGCTCTGCCTTCGCCTTTGCCCATGGCATTGCCAATGGCTCCGCCCGCGATGGCTCCCATGGCCGCGCCAGCCCCGGAAGTTTGGCCTGGCGTAGTGACTTGTGTCTGCGTACAAACTTGGCGAGGCACAGTCACTTGTTGATAGAGGGGGGTTCGTGTAATGACTTGCCCCACTTCTTGCGCTTGAACAGCTGTGCCACAAGCCAATAAAGCCAATAAAGCCAATGAAGCCAAAACGCCACTGGTGGTGGAATACACAGATGGCGCAGATGGCTCAGATGGATAGAGGGGTGATGTCATGAATTTCATTTCTAAAGCTGGCAGGATAGAGTCGATTTTAGAGCGGGCAATTGTCTGAAGCATGAAGCGTTCGTAAAGTTGCTTTGCTCACTTAACGCGCCAGCCACTGTTCTGGTTGAAAGCCCACCGTAATTTCGGTGCCGCTGCTTGATTGCCACTCAATCACTGGGCGTTTGACCAAGCTGGGGTTGGCCAAAAGATAGGGTCGAGCACTGGCTGCGCTGCTTACCTGAGCTTGGTCCTCGGCACTCAGTTTTCGCCAACTGGTGCCTTTTCGATTGACCACAGTCTCCCAGCCTGCCGCCTTCAACCAGTCATTCAGCGCTTTTTCGGGAAGGCCTTGTTTTTTGAAATCATGGAAAACATAGTCGAAGCCGTGGTCTGTCAGCCAGGTTCTTGCTTTTTTAACAGTATCGCAGTTTGGAATGCCGTAAACGGTGATGGTGCTGTATTTCATGGTGATCCGTAAGTTGATGCAGTCTCAGCGACAATCTTATCCTTATGAAAACATTGAGTGAATGGCTAGCCCATTGTGAACAACTTCACCCTCACACCATTGACATGGGACTCGACCGTGTCCGCAAAGTGGCGCAACGGATGAATCTGAGTCTGAAGGTGCCCGTGATCACGGTGGCCGGTACCAATGGCAAGGGTTCAACTTGCGCCATGTTAGAGGCTATTTACCTTCAAGCTGGTTACAAAACGGGGGTTTACACATCTCCGCACTTGGTCGATTTTGAAGAACGCTGTCGACTTTTGGGGGAATCTCCCAAGGCTGAAGAATTCGCTTCAGCTTTTGAGGTGGTTGAAGCGGCTCGACAAGAGATTAGTCTGACTTATTTCGAGTTCAGTACCTTGGCCATCTTAAAGATGATGGCCGATACACCTTTGGATGTTGTGATTTTGGAGGTGGGTTTGGGTGGACGACTTGATGCGGTGAACTTAATCGATTCAGACTGTGCCATCATCACCAGCATTGATTTAGACCACACTGCCTTACTGGGCAATGACAGAGACACTATTGGCATCGAGAAGGCGGGGATCATGCGTGCAGGCAAATCGGTGGTCATTAGCGACCCGGTTCCACCAGTCAGTGTGGTTCAGCACGCCCATCAATTGGGTGCTGATGCATGGTTAATGGGCAAAGATTTCAATTTTTCAGGTGATCAACTTCAGTGGTCTTGGGCGGGCAGAGGCCGTCGATACAGTGGCTTGGCCTATCCTGCTCTTCGAGGTGCTAACCAACTTTTGAATGCCTCTGGTGTGCTGGCTGCCGTAGAGGTGATGAGGCCCCTTTTACCGGTCACTGCACAAGCCATTCGAAATGGCTTGGCGATGGTAGAGTTAACGGGCCGCTTTCAAATCGTGCCGGGCGAGCCTGTTTTGGTCTTGGATGTTGCCCATAATCCTCATTCTGTAGCAGCTTTGGCGGCCAATTTAGATGCCATGGGTTTTTACCCCACCACCCATGCTGTGTTCGGCGCCATGGCTGACAAAGACTTGGAAAGCATGCTCAAAAAGCTCTTGCCTTTGGTGGATGCGTGGTATTTCACCGATTTACCCTTGCCTAGGGCCAGCTCGGCGAAGCAGTTGGCATCTGACTGGGCGGCCATCAATGCACGCAAGGACGTCCGTACCAGCGTCTATGAAACACCTCAAAAAGCACTGGATGCTGCCATCTTGGCGGCTGACCCCACTGATAGAATCTTGGTCTTTGGTTCGTTCTACACGGTCGGCGGCGTTTTGCAGCATGGTATTCCCAAGTTGCACGCCAAACACCTGAGTAATTGAGACTTCACCGCATGGCTTTTTTCAAGCTTAGATTTCCTGGTCGCAACTCTGCCAGCAGTGGCGCAGAAGCACTGTCCAACGCGCCCGCAGAAAGTGTAGAGGTCATTCGCAAAAGGGCCCGCCATCGCCTGATGGGTTCTGTGGTTTTGGTGTTAGGCGCCGTGGTTGGTTTGCCACTGTTGTTTGACAGTCAGCCCCGACCTGTTGCCATCGATACGCCTATCCTGATCCCTGATCGGAATCTGGCTGCCCCTTTAACCTCTACTGTTGCAAGTGCCAAATCCGCTACAGGCCAAGAACCCAAGGGTGCTTTGCCAGGCCTGACCTCAACAGAAGTGGGCGCTGCGGCCAAAGGTTCAGTTTCTAATTCTGCAGGGCTTGACCCCCACGAAGAAGTCGTGACAAAGGACGTTAGGGCAGAGACAAAGGGTGAGGCCAAGCAGGAGTCTAAGACCGAGCCTAAGTTAGAAGTCAAACCCGAGGCGAAAGTTGAGCCCAAAAAAGAGGGAAATACTGAATCAAAGTCTGATGCCAAAGACGCAGCCAAAGCCAAGGCCTTGCTAGAAGGAAAAGATGCACCCAAGCTTGACGAAGCTGCTCGATTGGTTGTACAGGTCGGTGCCTTTGCTGATTTAGCCAAGGCCAAAGAGGCGCGAGCCAAACTTGAAAGCTCGGGTTTTAAAACTTACACCCAAGAAGTAGACACCAAAGACGGCAAACGAATACGCGTTCGAGTGGGCCCATTCGCGACCAAGGAAGAGGCAGACAAAACAGCGGAAAAAATTCGCAAGTTGAATTTGCAGACCTCGGTGTTGAAGCTCTAAAGCTCAAAAGCGAGCAAATTCATGGTTTCGACTGATTGGATCCTTCTCGCATTGCTTGCAGCATCCATGTTGTTGGGTGTATGGCGTGGTTTGGTATATGAAGTTCTCTCTTTAATGGGATGGATTGCCGCGTTTTTATTGGCGCAATGGTTTGCGCCTGATGTGGCAGCGCAGTTGCCAATGCAAAACTCTGGCGAAACACTTCGTTTTGCAGCGGCATTTGTTTTGGTTTTTATCGCCTGTGTTTTTGCTGCAGGTTTAATTTCTGCGCTCATGAAAAAAATCATTTCTGTGGTGGGACTTCGACCCGTAGATCGAATCCTGGGCGCCATTTTTGGGTTATTCCGAGGTTTGATTTTGTTGTTGGCATTAGCCGTCGTGGTACACATGACCGCTTTGCAAGAAAGTGATTGGTGGTTGGAGTCCAAAGGCGCCCCAATGCTCATGACTTTGCTAAAGGGCTTGCGCCCCATGTTGCCTGAAAAATTTGGGGCCTTTTTGCCCAATTGAATGGATTGATCTATGTGTGGAATTGTTGGCGTTGCAAGCAACGCACCTGTCAATCAGTTGATCTATGACGCCTTGTTGCTCTTGCAACACCGTGGGCAAGATGCTGCAGGTATCGTCACGCAGATGGACCGAAAATTTCACATGCACAAAGCCAAAGGCATGGTGAAAGATGTGTTTAGAACGCGCAACATGCGTTCCCTGCCGGGCAACTGTGGCTTAGGGCAAGTTCGATATCCCACTGCTGGCAATGCATTCAGCGAAGAGGAAGCGCAGCCCTTTTACGTCAACGCACCGTTTGGTTTGGTATTGGTTCACAACGGCAATTTGACCAACGCCAAAGCATTGAAGGCTGAGTTGTTTTCAGCCGATCATCGGCATATCAACACAGAAAGTGACTCCGAGGTTTTGCTCAACGTGCTGGCCCACGAGTTGGAAAAAACAACGCGTGGCTTGCCTCTTACACCCGCCGATGTTTTCAAAGCAGTTCAGGGTGTGCACCGCCGAGTGAAAGGCTCTTATGCAGTTATTGCACTCATTGCGGGACATGGTCTGCTGGCTTTTAGAGACCCCTTTGGCATTCGCCCTTTGTGCATTGGCAAGGGCAAAGAGGGTAGTTACATGTTGGCCAGTGAGTCTGTTGCGCTTGAAGGAACCTTGCATCAGTTTGAGCGCAATGTTGCGCCGGGTGAGGCAGTTTTCATTGACATGCAAAATCAACTTCACAGCCAACAATGTGCAGATCAATTTCAATTGAATCCTTGCATTTTTGAGTTTGTTTATTTGGCTCGCCCTGATTCGACATTGGACGGTATTTCTGTTTATCAGGCGCGTTTAAATCTGGGTGAAACCTTGGCCAAACGAGTGATTTCCACTGTGCCTCCAAGCGATATTGATGTGGTCATTCCCATTCCAGAATCAAGTCGGCCTAGTGCCGCACAACTTGCGCAATTGCTAGGGTTGCCTTACCGCGAAGGCTTTGTCAAAAATCGCTATGTTGGACGTACTTTTATCATGCCAGGACAATCAGTCCGCAAAAAATCGGTGCGCCAAAAACTGAATGTCATTGCCAGTGAGTTCAAAGGCCGCAATGTGTTGCTGGTTGATGATTCCATTGTGCGCGGCACGACCAGCCGTGAAATTGTGCAAATGGCACGAGAGGCTGGCGCGCGCAAGGTCTACATGGCCAGTGCTGCACCGCCCGTGCGCTATCCCAATGTGTATGGCATTGACATGCCAACCAAAGATGAACTGGTGGCTCACAACAGATCGGTCGATGAGATTCGTCAAATCATTGACTGCGATGCACTGATTTATCAAGATGTTGACGCTATGAAATTGGCCGTTGCAAACGCAGTTTTGCCTGGCTTTCCCAAGGTTCAGGGCTTTGACGCCTCATGCTTTGACGGCATTTATGTAACCGGCGATGTGTCTGCCGAAGACATTGAGCGATTGAATGAGAACAGGCCTTCTCAACAAGACGACGCAGAGGCTGACTCTGATCGCTCACGTTTGGCTTTGCCAAACGCAAGCTAAGTACAAGACTCCGAAAAAAACTATTTTTGAAAATAATTGAAGACCGCTATGAGCCAGCATCCTTTGCCCAATAACCTGCACATCGACACCTTGGCGGTGAGGGCTGCTGTTGAACGCAGTCAATACGGAGAAAATTCTGAGGCAATGTACCTCACCAGTGGGTATGTGCAGCCGGATGCCGAAACAGCTGCTAGGCGGTTTGCAGGTGAAGAAGAGGGCTACACATATGCTCGCCTTGGTAACCCCACCGTGGCCAGCATGGAAGTGCGTTTGGCGGCCTTGGAAAAAGCAGAGGCTTGTATTGCCACTTCAACAGGCATGTCAGCCATTTTGCTGATGTGTTTGGGCTTGCTCAAAAGTGGAGACCATGTCATTTGTTCCCATTCTTTGTTTGGTTCCACCATCAAATTGATTGGCAGTGAATTTGCCAAGTTTGGCGTGCAAACCACTTTTGTGTCTCAAACTCAAGTGGCCGAGTGGAAAGCAGCCATGCTGCCCAACACACGGTTGTTGTTCGCTGAAACCCCTACCAATCCCCTCACCGAAGTGTGCGACATCCAAGCCTTGGCCGATATTGCGCATGCAGGCAATGCGTTGCTGGTGGTCGACAATTGTTTTGCAACGCCCATTTTGCAGAGACCCCTTGAGATGGGGGCCGACTTGGTGGTGCACTCCGGTACCAAATATTTAGATGGCCAAGGTCGTGTCATGGCGGGCGCATTGTGCGGATCTAAATCCTTGATTGACGATGTGTTTGGCCCGGTCATGAGAAGTGCGGGCATGACCTTGTCGCCATTCAACGCATGGGTCGTATTGAAGGGGCTTGAAACCCTGGGCATTCGCATGAAGGCGCAATCAGAGCAAGCCCTTTTGTTGGCGCAATGGTTAGAGACCCAACCGCAAGTCTCGCGCGTTTATTACCCTGGCTTGAAGAGCCACCCGCAGCATGATTTGGCCATGGCTCAACAATCGGGCATGGGCGGGGCTGTATTGTCTTTCGAGGTCAAAGCGCAATCACCAGAGCAGGGAAGAGCCAATGCTTTTCAAGTGATGAATGCCATGAGAACCGTTTCTCTGTGTACCAACCTAGGTGATGTTAAAACCCTTGTGGCTCACCCAGCAAGCACCTCGCATGGCCGCTTGACTGAGGCGCAGCGTCAAGTAGCAGGTATTCAGCAAAGCTTGATCCGTGTTGCGGTTGGCTTGGAGCATCTGGATGATTTGAAGGCAGACTTCTTGCGTGGTTTTCAGGTCCTCTAATTCGAATTACACAATGTCATCCAATCAAAAACCAGTTCGCACGCGCTTTGCGCCATCACCCACGGGCTTTATTCACCTCGGCAATATCAGGTCAGCTTTGTACCCTTGGGCCTTTGCCAAGGCGCAAGGTGGCACCTTCATTTTGCGCATTGAAGACACCGATTTGGAGCGGTCAAACCAAGCCTCGGTGGATGTGATTTTGGAGGGCATGGCATGGTTAGGCATGAATCCTGATGAAGGACCGTTCTACCAAATGCAACGCATGAACCGTTATAAAGAAGTGCTGGCCCAACTTCAAACTTCGGGTCAGGTTTATCCTTGTTACATGAGCATCGAAGAGCTTGATGCGCTTCGTGAAAAGCAAATGGCGGCCAAAGAAAAGCCGCGTTATGACGGCACCTGGCGGCCAGAGGCAGGCAAGACATTACCAGCCATTCCAGAAGGTGTGAAACCTGTCTTGCGTTTCAAAAATCCGATTGATGGTGTGGTGGTTTGGGATGACAAGGTCAAAGGCCGCATTGAAATCAGCAACCATGAACTTGACGACTTGGTCATTGCTCGGCCAGACGGCACACCCACCTACAACTTCTGTGTGGTGGTGGACGACATCGACATGCAGATCACGCATGTGATTCGAGGTGATGATCATGTGAACAACACGCCTCGGCAAATTAACATTTTCAAAGCTTTGGGAAAAGAGGTGCCTGTTTATGCGCACTTGCCCACGGTGCTCAACGAACAGGGCGAAAAATTGAGCAAGCGCAATGGCGCCAAACCTGTCACGCAATATCGCGATGAAGGTTACTTGCCCGATGCGATGGTGAATTATTTGGCGCGACTTGGTTGGAGTCACGGTGATGATGAAATTTTCAGCCGACAACAATTCTTAGATTGGTTCGACCTTGATCACTTAGGCCGCAGTGCCGCTCAATTTGACGATGCCAAATTGCGCTGGGTCAATGCACAGCATTTGAAGGCTACTGACGATGTGCAGTTGGCTGTCTGGGTCAAGGAAATTTTGAAACAAAGAGGTGTTACTTCAGACGATCGATTGCCAGCGATGTGTGGTCTTTTCAAAGACCGTTGCGACACGCTTTGTGTCTTGGCCGATTGGGTGACCGTTTTTTACGGCGAAGTCACACCCCAAGCTCATGAAAAAGCGCAGCATGTGACCGATGCGGTTAAGCCTGCCTTGGCGCTTTTGGTTGAAAAGTTATCGACATGCGAATGGGACAAGACAGCTATTTCCTCCGTCATCAAAGAAGTCTTAACTGCCCAAGGTTTGAAAATGCCACAGTTGGCAATGCCCGTCCGAGTTTTGGTCATGGGCACAGCTCAGACACCTTCCCTTGACGCTGTGCTGGCCTTGTGTGAGAAGCAAAAAGTTTTAGAGCGCTTGAAAAACGTATAAAAACCTGTCTATAATCCATTTCTCGACACCAACGAGGGATGCCTGTAAGGGCTTCACAAAGGGGGTATAGCTCAGCTGGGAGAGCGCTTGCATGGCATGCAAGAGGTCAGCGGTTCGATCCCGCTTACCTCCACCAAAGTGTCGAAAATATTTTGAATGTGTTTGCGAAACTGTTCAAAATAGTCCAGGTTATGACCCTATCGTCTAGAGGCCTAGGACATCACCCTTTCACGGTGAGTACCGGGGTTCGAATCCCCGTAGGGTCGCCAAGTTTTGTTGCACTTGGCTTTGTTGCTAGCCGCAAGCTAGACCATCAGAGCAAAAGCTTCAAGCTACCAGGAGTGGTAGTTCAGTTGGTTAGAATACCGGCCTGTCACGCCGGGGGTCGCGGGTTCGAGTCCCGTCCACTCCGCCATTAAGCTAGTAAAGATGCGCCTTCGGGCGCATTTTTTGTTTCTACGCACATTCTTACCCACATGAGTCTTTCATAAAAAGTCTTTAGCTTGTGACCCTGACCCCAAAAACCTAAGCATTTAAAAAGTATGAAAAAGCCAGCAGGATATTTCACCAATTGAAAAAGGGGACATGCTGTGAAAAAAGCAGATTCACGGACGAACAAATTGCCTTTGCACTCAATTTTTAGCGGTAGCGCAGCTTCATCAGCAAAATCATCAACGCCAAACTGGTGGTGATCATGTTGGCAATGATGATGGGCCAGGCCTCCATCAAGATGCCGTAAACCAACCAAAGGGCTACCCCCGCCGTGAACAAGCTGTACATGCTCAGCGAAATGCCGCTCACATCGCGAGTGCGGAAGGTGTGCCAGGCCTGAGGTACAAAGCTGGCGGTGGTCAAGATGGCTGCCACAGAGCCGATCCAGTCGGTGAGGTTCATGGGGTGCGGGTACGTTGTTGGGGCGCTGTGAGTTATCTGTTGAAGTATCGGTTTGAAAAGTAACTTTTTCAAACATTCTTTTCATTTCAATAGCTTAGAACCAAGAACCCTGGAAATTGGTGAATAAGTCTTTTAGCCAAGTGGCCCTGTAATTCATTATCTTGAATGAGAAATTTCACAAGCACATGGGTGTATATGGCGGCCATTCAAAAATTATTTCCAAGGATTCATATCTTGCAGGGTGATTTTTTTGCCATCTGGAAGTTTGATAGCACCCGCTAGAGACTCGATTGACTTTATTTGACTCTGACGATGAGTGCGCCATCAGGTGTGACACGCCAGTTGAGTTTTGCGCCTGTTTATAGCCCTGCGGCTACACGAATATCTTGGGGGATAGTGGTTTACCCTTTGCTGGTGAGAGTTGAGTTGGTCATTTCCATTCCTTACTTTATTTGGTTTGGTAATGTTGATGTTCAAACACTGTATGTCCATCTATGCCCAAGCCTGAGGCGCAAGCAAGCCCAACAAATAGCCCCGCAGCCAGCCTAAATCGACAGGTTTTGAAAAGAACTGCGAGCCTTGGGGAGGGCCGCCTCGACTTTGGAGTTCGTCCTTGCTCAGAGCTGAGAGGGTGAGAATTTGAAGCTTGGCGAAATCCTTTTGTTGTTGAACCCGCTTGACCAATTCCCAGCCATCGACCTCGGGCATGAGCAAATCGATGAGCATGACGTGAGGTTTGAACACAGGCAAGTGAAGCAATGCATCGATGGCAGAGGACATTGCGCAACAGTCAATTTGAGGGTGAACGGAGAGGCATGTGTCTTGCAGTAGGTGTCGGGTGACGGCATCGTCGTCGACCACCATGACTCGAAGTCTTTCGTTCATGAGGCGCTCTACAGCAGGCAATTTTTGTTGCTGCAACTGATAATCTTGAATGGAGTCAAGGGTAATGCGGCGGTGCCCCCCCTGAGTCACCCAAGCGTGAAGGATTTTTTTGTCGACCAAGCTTTGGACCGTGCCAACCGAAAGCTGAAGAAGTTCAGCGGCTTTGCTGGTGCCGCAGCAAGCGGGGGTGGAGTGAGTGGCCATGCTTGTTTTCTTAGGAAAACTTCAATTTAGCGCCTAATGAGCACATGCCCACTTGAAAAAACCTACATTGGCTTTCAATTGCAACTTTCGAGGGACTCGTCTGGCCGTCTCCTTAGGGACTTTGGGGATGTTCCATTCCCTCATACCCGATTAGGATCCCTTGTGCAAAATGGACACAGCCATTTCTAGAACAATTAATTGACCTGTTACGTATTCTGTTGGAGACACACTGAATGCCCGCTCACCATGCTTTTTGGCCTAAAAGATTGCCGCATCAATTGACAGCACCGCAAACCTCTTTGTGGATGAATTTGCAAATCAGTGCTTTGCGCTATCCGCAAAAAGTCGCTCTGGTGTTCATGGGCAGAACATGGACCTATTCACAGTTGCAACTTGAGGCTGAATTGATCGCTTCCGCTTTGCGCAAGATGGGCGTGCAAAAAGGCGATCGGGTGGTGCTGGACATGCAAAATTGTCCCCAACTGGTGATCACGCACTTTGCCATTTTGAGACTTGATGCCGTGGTGGTGCCTGTCAACCCCATGAACCGCATGGAAGAGTTGAAGCACTACATCCTAGACCCCGATACCAAAGTGGCTGTGACCACCGCAGATCTTGCATCAGAGTTGGCGGCCGCTAGCAATTCACTTGACATCTCTCAACGCCTTCAACATTTGTTGGTCACGCAATTTACCGATGCCTTTGATGCGGTCCATGTTGGCCCAGAAGAAATGCCTGCCAATTGGCACGACTGGTTAAGCACTGTGCACCCTCTGCCATCGCTTGCAGGGGGACAAGTGCATGCGTGGGCTTCTGCCATCCAAGGCGAAGTGTCATTGGGTCCTGTCACCGCACAATCGGAAGACTTAGCAGTGCTGCCTTACACCAGCGGCACCACGGGTTTGCCAAAAGGTTGCATGCACACGCACGGAACCATCATGCACAACGCCATGTCAAGTGGTTTGTGGGCCAATGGCACCCCTGAAAACAAATGCTTGTGCGTGGTGCCCATGTTTCACATTACGGGCATGGTCAGTGTCATGCACGCCACCATCTTCATGGGTGCTGCTTTGATCTTGATGCCCCGCTGGGACCGAGATTTGGCAGGGCGGCTTATTTCCAAATGGAAGATCACACACTGGACCAATATTCCCACCATGGTCATTGACCTTTTGGGCAGTGCCAATATGGCGCAATTTGATTTGACGAGTTTGCAAAACATTGGTGGTGGTGGTGCCGCCATGCCAGAGGCTGTTGCGCAAAGGCTGTTAGACCAATTTGGGCTTCGCTACATTGAAGGCTACGGCCTCACAGAAACTGCTGCGCCTTCACATTCCAACCCACCCGACGCGCCCAAAAAACAATGTTTGGGCATTCCATTTATGAGTGTGGATGCGCGCGTGGTGGATCCAGAAACTTTGAAAGAGTTGCCCCAAGGCGAGTCGGGTGAAATTGTGATGTCAGGACCGCAAATTTTCAAAGGTTACTGGAAACGACCCGATGCGACTGCCAGCGCATTTTTTGAGCGCGATGGCAAATCATTCTTCCGCTCTGGCGACATGGGTCGCATTGACGAAGAAGGCTATTTCTTCATGACTGACAGACTCAAACGCATGATCAATGCCAGTGGCTTCAAAGTTTGGCCGGCTGAAGTAGAGGCGTTGATGTTCAAACATCCGGCTATCCAAGAGGCCTGCATCATTTCGACCAAAGATGCCTACCGCGGTGAGTCGGTCAAGGCTGTGGTGGTGCTGCGCAGCACCCACAAAGGCCAAGTCAGTGAGCAAGACATCATCGATTGGTGTCGTGACACCATGGCAGTTTACAAAGTGCCTCGCGTGGTGGAGTTCATCGATGCTTTGCCCAAGAGCGGCAGTGGTAAAGTGATGTGGCGCGCATTGCAAGAAGCAGAAATGGCCAAGGTTTGATGAAGTTTTTTTTGACATCGCGAAAGACTCAAGCATGGGTCTGAAGCTCACTGTGTTAGATCAATCGGTGGCCATGGCCGGCCGAGGGCAAGATGAGTCCATTCGGCAAACGCTGGCGCTGGCCATCGCTGCCGAAAAATTGGGCTACTCTCGCTTCTGGGTGAGTGAACACCATGCACACCCCAGCATTGTGGGAACGGCACCTGAAATACTCATGGCGGCCATTGCCACGCAAACACGCACCATTCGAATCGGCAGTGCGGGAGTCATGTTGCCGCACTATGCAGCCCTGAAAGTGGCGGAGCAGTTCAGAGTGCTCGATGCACTGGCGCCAGGACGCATCGATTTGGGTGTGGGCCGTGCGCCTGGCAGTGATGGTAAGACGGCACAATTGCTGAATCCAGACCGCTATGCCAGTGAAAATTTTCCGCAACAAGTGATGGAGCTTCAAGCTTGGGTCAAAGGCCATCCCTTGCCAGTTGGCCATCCGGGTCATGGTGTTTTTGCCTACCCGCAGTCTGCCACTTCGCCAGACATCTGGATGTTGGGCAGTTCCGACTATGGGGCTCAGTTGGCAGCCCACCTTGGCCTGCCTTATGCATTTGCTTGGTTTATCACGGACGGGCAGGGCGCTGACCAAGCCTTGCAAATTTACCGAGACACATTCAGACCCAGTGCGGGCCTAGATCGGCCCAAGGCCACCCTGTGTGTTTGGGCGTTGGCTGCAGACACTGACGAACAAGCTTGGCATCTATTTAAAAGCCGCGCGCGATGGCGCATGGACCGAAATTTAGGTCGCATAGGACCTATGCTTCCCCCCGAGCAGGCCGATCGAGATTACTCTAGCTCTGAACTAATGGCGCTTCAAGCCCTGAAGGCCAATGCCTTTGTGGGGAGCGCCCAAACCGTGGCCGACAAGTTAAAGGCGGTGGCCACACGCCATGAGCTGGATGAGTTGGCTGTCATTACCTGGACTTTTGACGCCAAGGCACAGTTGCATTCCTACGCACTTTTGGCCCAAGAATTTAATTTGAAATCTTCACTTTCTCAGGAGTACTCCCATGTTTGAAACCGCAATTGCAGGCAGCCTGCCAAAACCCGAATGGTTGGCTGAAACTAACAAGCTTTGGCCCAAATGGATGGCCGAGGGAGACAGCCTGAAGCAAGCCAAAGCAGATGCCACATTGCTCTGGATCAAGGCGCAAGAAGATGCTGGCGTTGATGTGGTGGGCGATGGCGAGCAATCACGCCAACACTTTGTGCATGGCTTCTTGGAGCAAGTGGAAGGCATTGACTTTGAAAACAAAGTCACCATGGGCATTCGCAACAATCGCTACGATGCACAAGTGCCGCAAGTGGTGGCCCCTTTGCGTTTAAAAGGCCGTGTTCATGCGTTTGAAGCGCAATTGGCCAGAGCGCACACCAAGAAAAAATTGAAGTTCACATTGCCTGGCCCTATGACCATTGTGGATACAGTGGCCGATCGTTTCTATGGCGACAAAGTGAAGATGGCCATGGCCTTTGCCGAGCTGTTGAATCAAGAAGCGCTGGCACTTCAAGCCGATGGCGTAGACATTGTTCAGTTCGATGAACCCGCCTTCAATGTGTACATGGAAGAAGCGGCCGATTGGGGTGTGAAGGCCTTAGAGCGAGCCGCTCAAGGACTGACCTGCACCACCGCCGTTCACATTTGCTACGGCTATGGCATTCAAGCCAACATCGATTGGAAAAACTCGTTGGGGCATGAGTGGCGCCAATACGAAAAGGTGTTTCCAGCCTTGGCCAAAAGCAGTATTCATCAAGTGAGCTTGGAGTGCTTTCATTCGCACGTGCCGATGGACCTGATGGCTTTGCTGGAAGGCAAAGATGTGATGGTGGGCGTCATTGATGTGGCCAGCGATGTGATTGAAACACCCGAAGAGGTGGCCGACACCATTGGTCGTGCGCTTCAGTTTGTGCCCAAGGCGCGCATCATTGCCTGTACCAACTGCGGCTTGGCGCCCATGAGCCGTGAAGTGGCTGAGAAAAAACTACAAGCTTTGGCTGAAGGTGCTCGCATCGCTCGTGAGCGCTATCGCTGAGTGGGGTCGAAGGAAAAGCCTTCTTTGAAGTGACGAAAGATGACACTGCTGCGAGTAATGCGGCAGTGCCATGTTTCAATCATTTGAGGCTTGTGCATTTTCAAAGCATTGGGCACGAGCACTGCTGCACATTGCCCTTGCGGCTGGCGGCTGGAGGTGTAGGCAATCCAATCAATGTGTTTTTGTCTGCAATCGGTGGCCAGTGCTTGGCAATGGGTGTAGCTGTTGCGGTCTTGCCATTGATGGGCCAGTGAGTGCCAAGGCTTGCTGTTCAGGTCGATGCACCGACCTGTGACCTTGGCTTGAAACAAACTGTGTTCGGTTTGTAATTCGCCTTTGCTCAGTGATGCACTGTCCATGAAAAATCGCCAACGCCAGTAGCCTACTTCGGTGCAGGCGGTTTGGCGATCAAGAGCACCATACCAAACGCCTGGCTCATGAGCCGCCCTAAACCGAGATGGATAGGGTGATGCATAGCGATAGGGCGTTGACAACAAATAGTGCTGCCCCAAAGCTGCGGGGGGCAGCGGTGGTTTGTTGGCTTCCAGCATTTGCTCTAGCAAAAACTGCTCGTCCAGAGTGTCGACCAGGCGCATGGTGGCGTTGAGGTGCTGGGCTTCGACAGCGCGCCAAAGAAGTTGTTCGGAGGTGTTGGCGCTGTTGTTGATCCAGTCTTCTTTTTGCCAACGCTGCATGGCGATTAGACCTTAGCACGCATGCTGTCGAGATAACTGACAACGCGCACGAGGCCTTCAGTTTGGGTGATGAGCGATTTGGGGCTGGCATTGAAGGCTTGGTTGAAGCCATTGAGCCACAGCTCGCCTTTGTCAGGTTGATTGCCAACCAGTGCATCGAGTGAGCGATACAAGCGCACCAACAACAAAGCCAACTCACCCTCTTTGGAGTGGGGATCGATGGTGCGGTCGCCCGAATTGATGCGTGAAATGGTGGCTTCGCTCACGCCGATGGTTTGACCCAGACTGGCGCCCTTGATGCCTAAAAATTCTGCGGCACGAAGCGTGGCTTTGGTCAGGACCAGCGCGGGATCGGCTTGGGTGACTTTGGCAACTTGGGTCACTGCTTTCATGGCATTCTCCTCCATATTTGAAATTTTAACATTCAAATCTTGCAAATGAAAGCGATGAGTCGGCTGGATGGATAAAGAGTTGTTCACACCCTTGAGGATATGCTCCAAACACAAAGGCCATCTTGCGATGGCCTTGCGTTTGATCACAATAGAGGCACTCAGCCTCGATTGAAATGCTGTTTAGAGGCGTTCAAAAATGGCGGCAATGCCTTGACCGCCGCCAATGCACATGGTCACCAAGGCATATCGGCCTTGGATGCGTTGCAACTCGTGCAAGGCCTTGACGGTGATCAATGTGCCTGTGGCTCCGATGGGGTGACCCAATGAAATACCGGAACCGTTGGGGTTGACCTTGGCAGGGTCTAGGCCCAAATCGCGTGTGACGGCACAAGCCTGTGCAGCGAAAGCTTCGTTGGCTTCAATGACATCCAAATCATTCACACTCAGACCCGCTTTTTGAAGGGCCAGTTGGGTGGCTGGTACGGGGCCAATGCCCATGTATTTGGGGTCGACTCCGGCGTGCGCATAAGCCACCAATCTGGCCAAGGGCTTGGCACCACGTGCTTTGGCAGCACCGGCTTCCATCAACACCACGGCGGCGGCGGCGTCGTTGATGCCAGAGGCGTTGCCAGCGGTCACTGTGCCGTTTTCTTTCAGAAACACAGGCTTGAGTTTGGCCAACTCTTCCATGGTGCAACCCGGCCGGAAGTGCTCGTCCGTGTCGTAGGCGACTTCGCCTTTGCGAGTCTTCAGCATGATTGGCATGATTTGGTCTTTGAAGTAACCCGCTTGTGTGGCTTTCTCTGCGCGGTTGTGGCTTTCGACGGCCAATTTGTCTTGGTCTTCCCGAGTGATGCCCCACTTGGCCGCAATGTTCTCGGCAGTCACGCCCATGTGAATGGTGTGAAAGGGGTCGTGCAGAGCGCCCAACAACATGTCAATCATTTTGGTGTCGCCCATGCGAGCGCCAAACCGAGTGCTTAAGCTGGCGTAAGGCGCGCGGCTCATGTTTTCTGCACCAGCGCCAATGGCCACATCGGCATCACCCAGCAAAATGGATTGGCTGGCTGAGAGGATGGCTTGCAAGCCAGAGCCGCACAGACGGTTGACGTTGAAAGCAGGCGTGCCCTCGGAGCAGCCACCGTTGATGGCGGCAACTCGGGACAGATACAGGTCTTTGGGTTCAGTATTGACCACATGGCCAAACACCACGTGACCCACATCTTTGCCTTCGGTGTTGGCGCGCTTGAGTGCTTCACGCACGACTTGAGCACCTAACTCAGTAGGGGCAATGTCTTTGAGGCTGCCCCCAAATGTGCCAATGGCGGTGCGCACTGCGCTGACGACGACAACTTCACGGCTCATGTTGGCCTCCTTCGATTTGAATGAATGTGAACTCTCAAGTCTGACCCAAAAAGACTACAGGGTGCTGACAAAAGCAGCTTAAGCATCCCTCACATCGCTCACAGGGTTGCTGCCAAAATCGGGGCGAGGTAAATAGTCAAGAATGCGCTTGGCCGCATCAGCAGGGGAGGTGAGTTGACCGGTGGCTTTGAGTTGCTGGAAGCCGCCTTGGTCTGGAAAACTTTCGGCTGGAGCGGCGCGCAATTGAACTTGCATGTCGGTATCAATGACCCCCGGCGCCAAAGATGTGACCTTGGCACCATTGGGTTTAAGGGCCTCTTCCAATGCCAGACAGCGCGTGAAGTGGTCCATGCCCGCCTTGGCTGCGCAATAACCCGATTGAGAGGCCATGGCACGACGCCCAAGTCCAGAGGATATATTGACCACTTTGCGGGGCACGGGCCAGTTTTCGGTGGCACTGAGAAAGGCCGCGCACAACTGCATGGGGGCCTCTAAGCCTACCCGCAAGGCCATGGCCAGATTATGGGGGTCTGCTTCACTTAAAGGTGAAATACGGGGAATCACACCTGCATTGTTGATGAGCGTAGCGCTTTGAAATTGGCTGGCGTTTTGCGCCTTGAGCCATTGTTGCAATGCCTCACTGGCCCTTGCACCCTCTGCCAAATCATGCGTCCACTGCGACAATGAAGCGCCAAATTTTTGGGCCAGTTCAGTGAGGCTGGCTTGCTGATTGCGAGAAATGCAAATCAGGGTATGGCCCGGTTTTAAAAGTTGCTCTGCAATGGCCAAGCCCATGCCGCGCGAACCGCCCGTCAAGATGTAGAGGTGTTGTGTCATGTTGATCTTCTTTCGATTTAAAACGGAACCGTACTTTCGAATGCCATCCATTCAGCGGTGACGGGGTGTCTGAATTGCAACTCGCGTGCGTGCAATAAAAGGCGAGGAGATTTTGCCAAAATTTCGGACGTGGCATACAGGCTGTCACCCAGTATGGCATGGCCTATGGCCATCATGTGCAAACGCAGTTGGTGTGTTCTTCCCGTGAGTGGTTTCATCTCAACCCGCGTAGCGCTCTCACATGGAGGCCCGCTCTTGATGCGCCATTGCGTATGACTGGGTTTGCCATGGTCCCAATCAATTTTGCTTTTGGGGCGATTGGGCCAATCAATGAGCAGCGGCATTTGGATGTCATGCCACGCATCAGTGCGGCTTGAATCTTCGCTTCGCAAAATGCCGTTCACCACAGCCTCGTATGTTTTGTGAACTTCTCGCAGCGCAAAGGCTTGACTCAATGTGCGTTGCACTTGAGGCCCTCTTGCGATGACCACCAAGCCTGAAGTGGCCATGTCCAAACGATGAACCGTGAGCGCATCGGGCCATTGCGATTGAGCCCTCACAATGAGGCAGTCTTGCTTGTCTTCGCCGCGACCCGGCACGCTCAACAAACCCGATGGTTTGTTCAGGACCAACAGATGGTCATCCGCAAACACCATGTCCAGTTCAGACATGTTCAGGGCCCTTGAAGTGATCGAATGCGATTGACTTGCAGTGGGGTCACTTCGGCTGCTTGGTTGCCCCATTGCGATCTAAGGTGCGTCAGAACTGCTGCAATTTCGCGATCATCTAAGGTTAGGATGTAAGGCGGCATACCGAAAGGTCTTGGGTTGTGAGCCGTGACAACGGGGTAGCCACCATACAAAACGCTTTGAACCAAATTGGTAGGGTCGTTCAACAAGACGGCCCGGTTTTGGGCCAACGCCGGGTAGGCCCCTGGCACACCCTGGCCTTGGCTCCGATGGCATTGCGCGCAGTGGTCATCGTAAATTTTGGTTCCCAGGCTCAGCACTTTGGCAGAGGGGCTCAAACCTGCAGAGGCTCGGGTGTCGGCAGGCTTTGTGGCCGTTGTTGTGACAGCAGATGGCGATGCTTGTTGAGCCAGGTCTTTGAGGTAAGTGGCCACGGCCAAGAGATCGTTGTCGCGCCAGTGCTGTGTGCTGTGTTGAACCACTTCAGCCATGGGGCCGATGGTGCTGGCTTGGTCGTTTTTACCAGATTGAAGCAGTTGTGCAATGTCTTGCGCAGTTTGTTGGGACAAGCCTGTTTCTTTCAGGCTAGTGAGTGACGGTGCATACCAATTGATCACGGGCATACGGCCGCCAGAAAAATCATTCACTGATTGAATGGCACCCCATTCATTTCGTTCGCTGTGACAGGCTGCGCAGTGTCCTAAACCTTGAGCAATGTAGGCGCCTCGATTCCATTCCGGGCTTTTTTGAGGATGGTTTTCGTAGACCCCCGGCGAGAAAAACAAACTCCGCCAAACCGCGATGGCCACAGGCGTTCCGTAGGGCCATGTCAGCGTTTTTGACGGTTTGTCGATGGGCTTGTCATTGCTTGCGGGAGTCCATGTTTTGAGCGCATCAAACATGGCATCGCTGTCTTCGCGCGTGATCAGCGTGGTGTGCTGATAAGGAAATACCGGCGTCAGCAAACGACCGTCTTTGGATTTGCCATGGTGCAATGCACGCCAAAAATCGTTGGCGTTCCAGGTGCCCAAGCCGTGTTGCGAGTCGGGTGTGATGTTGCTGCTGTAGACCTTGCCAAAAGGCGTTTCGAAAGCGCGGCCTCCTGCGCCTGCCGCTTGACCGCGTTCAGTGTGGCATGACATGCAATTGCCAAGCCGAAGCAGTTGATGCCCCTGTTCAATCAAGACATTGTCGGACTGGCCAGCGGCGGTGGCGGTGCTGGTACTGGCTGAACTGGCGGGTGCTTGTGTTTCAAACAGGTCGCGATGGTTGTCAAGCCCAATGGCCATGCCCAGCAAGCCACCCACTGTGATCCAGAAGAGCGCAAAGTAACGCCAGAACCGAGGTGGAAATATCATGGCTGTGCCTTCGACAATTCAGGTGCGCTGCCGCATCGCCAAGGTGCTTTCAAGGGCACTGAAATTTGCTTGGCTGGCAAAGCAGCGGGGGGTACGTTTTGTGTTGACAGCCAAGTTGCAACGGCCACCAAATCTTCGGAAGTGAGTCTTTGGACAACGTCACTCATGCAGTCGGGTGCTGCGGCTTTTCTTTGATGGGTTTGCCATGCGCCTAACTGTGCATTCAAATAGTCCAGCGGCAAGCCTAAAAGACCGGGCACATTGGGCTGTATGCCTGTGAGTTGTGCGCCGTGGCAAGTGCTACAGGCTGGCACATTTCGCGTGCTGTCTCCTTCAAGGGCCAATTTTTGACCTTCATTCAAAAGTCGATGAGACACACGTTCGGGGGGGCTGGCGGCAGGCGGATAAGCTAATTTGAGATTGGCAAAATAGTTCGCCATCTCCTGAAGGTAGGCCTCAGACAAGGGGTCTACCAAACGCGTCATGAGGCTGTAATGACGACGCCCTTCTTGAAAATTTTTGAGCTGGTTGTACAAGTAGCCAGCGGGCTTGCCTGCCAGTCTTGGGTAATACCCATCTGGCCCCGCTTTGCCTTGTTCACCATGGCATGCGGTGCAGGCGCGGGTCCGTTCGGCCATGTCGTCTTTGAATGAACTGCCTTGGCCTAAAGCCACTTGGGAGAGCAACAAGGTGACGCTTGCAAAAAGCCATGTCAAACTGACTGACCTCTTGAAATACTTTGTTTTGATTGAAAAAAATGATACGAAATACATGCTGTGAAGAAGCCTTCAAGCTGGCTATGGGGGGCAGGAACCAAGCCCAATCATCCTTGTTTCTCAGTTCAGGCGACAA
>Ga0214921_10001789_pt1 | contig 36014 bp, 29 predicted proteins | sample LL1505_MetaG_FD_177992 | JGI IMG/M metagenome (GOLD analysis project Ga0214921, IMG submission 177992) | Freshwater microbial communities from Lake Lanier, Atlanta, Georgia, United States - LL-1505 | ecosystem: Environmental > Aquatic > Freshwater > Lake | place: USA: Georgia | collected... | reverse complement strand
CTCGACAGGCTCAGGCTCAGGCTGAACACGATAAAAATATTGCTCAACAGGCTCAGGCTCAGGCTGAACACGATAAAAATATTGCTCAACAGGCTCAGGCTCAGGCTGAACATGATAAAGATTATGCTGAACAGGCTCAGGCTCAGGCTGAACATGATAAAGATTATGCTGAACAGGCTCAGGCTCAGGCTGAGTGTCAATTAGCATTAATGCGAGAAAGTACATCCTGGCGCGTCACAGAACCAATTAGAAAAGCAAATGATTGGATAAATAAAAAAATAAACAGAAAAAATCAGTGACGAGCAAAATTAGGGCAGCGTTAGAAAATTTATTCAGGCATGACGACCTGTAAAACCAAAGTCCGGCCAACAAAAAATGTAAATAAAATCATGCGACTGAATTACAATGCTATTTGCCGATCATGAGACTACGCTAAAAAGCCATCCAGGATTGATACCAGTGCCACCAACAGAAGAACATGGCTTTAAACCAGCACAAAACAAACTAAAATTTCACTACAGCAAACAAGAGAAAAACAAACAATCAATTATCATCCCAAAAAAGTCATGATAGGAGATGCAAGATGAAGGCAATGATTTTCGGTTGCACCGGACAAGATGGCTCCCTTTTGGCTCGATCGCTATTGACCGAGGGGCTTGATGTTGTTGGAATATCGAGATCAACTAATCCAAATTTAAGCTCTCATAAAAAATTAAACATAAATGGGAACATTGAAATAGCAACAGCCAACATATGTGATTTTCGCGAGATACTTGAGCTAATAAATAAATACCAGCCCGATGAAATCTACAATCTTGCAGCTCAATCATCCGTAGGATTGTCATTCAAGCAGCCAGTAGATACATTTAATAGCATTATCAATGGTACGGTAAATCTCCTTGAGGTTGCTCGCTTTGCAAGCTACAATAAACCAATTTATTTCGCTGGAAGTAGTGAAATCTTTGGCGACACTTTATATCCTGCTGACATCAAAACAAAGCGAACACCCCTAAGCCCATACGCTATAGCAAAAGATGCAAGCTTTAATACTGTACAAGTCTATCGCCAAGCCTATGGACTTCGATGCGTAACTGGTATATTATTTAATCATGAATCTCCGTACCGCGCGCCAAATTTTGTCACAAGAAAAATAGTAGAGGGTGCACTCCAATGCCAAAAACAAAAGGACTTTCGCCTGCAGCTAGGAGATCTGTCCGTCGCCCGCGACTGGGGCTGGGCAGAAGAATATATAGAAGCAATGAAGCTTATATTAAGAGCAGACAAACAGCGTGATCATATTATATGCACAGGAAGGATGACTACTCTTGAGTATTTTGTTGAGAAAGTATTTGCAGGTCTTAACTTAGAATGGCGAAACCATGTAGATATAAACAGCAGCCTAAAAAGACCATCTGAAATTAAGTATAGTGTGGGGAACCCATTGCCAATGCTGGACGACCACGGCTGGAAAGCAAGAAATGATGTTGATGGTGTAATTCAGATGCTAATTGATTATTTATCATAAAATCAAGCAACAATATAAAAACTAACCCAGTAACAGATGATAAGCCAAACTATGTTCCATCGATAGCCGAGCCTGAGAATAATATTCAAGCAATTTCAGATATTGGTTATCACCTAAAGCTTGTCTTGGCCTAGTTAAGGACTCAATTGATAAAGTACGAAGACAATCAGCCCAAGCATTACCGTTCAACCCAGGCAAAAAAGAAGCAAATTCTCCTCCGACCTCGCGATGAACCTCTATATCCGAGCAAATCACAGGAGTATTACACGCAAATGCCTCAATGAGAGGCAAACTAAAACCTTCAGCCATTGATGGTACTAATAAGGCTTGGGCATTACGATAAAGCCAAGCTAATTCAAAATCGGTGGCAGAAAATTGGTGAACATGATTATAAAGTTGTAGCTTATTTAAAATTTTAAGTTCCTGCAGGCCAAAAGGCTGACCGCCAGCGCAGATCAAGTGAGGTCTAGATTTTAGGGGAAGACGAGAAAGTGCAATAAGCAAGATCTGGAAATTTTTATAAAAAACTCGTTTACCGACAAATAGTAAAAAAGGAAAATTAATCTCATGAGGGAATCTGGGCATAACTTTGTGGATCGACGTGCCAAGGTGTATAACTTTAATTGGAGTAGTAAGCTGTGGCTGAAAGAATTCTAAATCATCGGCAGCCGAATTGCTTATACTTAGTATTAAATCAGCATGCTCAAACCACTCTCTTTTATTTAAATGAGGATTTCGACGCGAAAACAATAGAGGATACCGCTCAGGGATCATATCAAAAAGAGAGCAAACTAGTTTAGAATTTTTTAACCGATAGGGACTGCCAGAAGTAAAAGTAGCATGAACAATGTCGTATCCATGAAGGGATTCAGATCTAGACTTACAGAGACCACCTATCTTTGGCAGCAAACGGAGGAACTTATTACTTTGGACATTTTCCAATCCTTGTTCATGCAAATGCACGTTTCGATGAAAACGAAATGCGCAAGAAGCAGTTACATCATTGCAAAAATTCAAACCATAAATAAGTTCAGCAAAATAGCGAGATATCCCTCCCCGAGGCTGAAAAGCAAAGATTTGCCGATCAAAACCTACACTCAAAGCCACACGAGATAGGCTAGTCACGGAGTCTAAAAACTTTTGTTGCAAAAGCTTCACAGATATTGGGGCTTCAAAAGCAGAAGTTCTAATGATACTATAGATTACCGAAGTGGTCCAAATTATTTGCCAAGTCAACCTCAAGTTTCTTTGATAACGCCAACGCTCAATGCCGGCACGACATTGCGTAGAACGCTTCAGTCTGCAGCAAGCCTACAGCAGCAAGGGATTGAACTAGAACATTATATTATCGATGGTGGATCTACTGACAGTACTATTAAATATGCTGAGAAATTCTGTGCGGATAACCATTGGTGCCAGCTTCTAAAGAGACCAGGACTAAAATTATATGAGTCTATGAACCTAGGCCTAACCAAGGCCCAAGGACATTTCTCACATATCCTTAATGCGGACGACTTTATCATTAAACCAGGCTCTTATGCCCGCCATCTATGTCTTGGCATAGAAAAAAGTAGCTCTATACTGATTATGGGCGTTGTAATATTTCAACTGAATAATGGTAAAATCATACGCAGATGGAATGCGGAAGATCCAAGTACAAAGGGCATAACATGGAGAGAGGCCTGCAAGAAAGGTTTTCACGTAGCCCATCCTGGCTTTCTAGCGCTAACATCACTCTATAGACAAACAGCATTCAGTACAATCTATCCTGATTCAGCAGATTACAAGATGATGCAAACCCTCTTATTAAATCCAAAATTGCAGAACATGATAGAAACAACACCAGAGCTGATAATAGCAATGGCAAGCGGTGGCATAACGTCACGACCAGATTCAATCCTGAGGGGTATGGGACAGTTAAAAGCTATCAACAAAGAACTTGGCATCAAAGAAAATCTGCTAAAACGGTATTATAGAAAGTTAATCGAGCTAATGAGTTGCCAAATCCGGGTAAGCTTCCTAGAATTACCCAGCGATTCACCCAGGCAAGAGCAATGAAAATTGGTTTTGATGTGAGCCAAACTGGGCCACATAAGGCAGGTTGCGGATTTTATGCAGCTGCCTTAATTGAAGGACTTCTGGCTAGCAATTCTAATAATAAATTCACTCTATTGACAAGTTTTGGGGATTTTTTCCATGATCCAAGCATGGCAGTTGGGTTCCCACACCTAGGCAAAGGAGTTAGCTATGGTCCAAGACATTTACAGCGCAATGAAGCAGCGGCATTCTGGCAAAATCAGAAAAAGGCTTCGCAACTACTTAAATGTTTTAACTTGATTCATGCCAATAATTTTTGGTGTCCAACCTGGCCAACCAGTGTACCCATTGTATATACATTATACGATATGAGTTTCTGTGAACATCCTGAATGGACCACTGAAGCCAATCGCATTGGTTGTTTTTCAGGGGTACTAAATGCTGCATTAAGAGCAGATTGGTTTGTAGCTATCTCGGAAGCATCAATGCACGCCTTCCTGCGTCATTTCCCCCATGTGAATCCAGATAGAGTAAGGGTAATATATCCGGCCTCTCGATTTAGCCAACCAAACTTCAACCAGAATCCCAGCCAACCAAAGGCGCAAATTTTTAAAAGCGGTAAGTCTTATTTTTTATCAGTGGGTACAATAGAACCTCGCAAAAATCAAAAATTTCTTCTAGAGGTGTATAATACCTTCAGAGAGAGGGGTGGGGCCGCAATCCCTCTTGTGCTGGCCGGAGGTAAAGGTTGGATGATGGAAAATTTTGATAAGCTAATTGAGTCATCACCCTGGAAGAATGATATTCATTTACTTGGATACGTGAGTGATGCAGAACTTGACTGGCTTTATCGTCATTGCCTAGTTAATCTATATCCAAGCCACTATGAGGGATTTGGGTTACCTGTTCTTGAAGGCATGGGGTTAGGAGCTGCGGTAATTAGCTCTTTCAGCACCTCCCTTCCCGAGATTGTAGGTGAAGCAGGAATTAGCTTGGATCCAAACGACTTACAGGGCTGGGTAGAGGCATTGGAGGTGTTATCAACTAATGAATCAAAACGAAAGCAACTAAGCGAAGCTGGTAAACAACGAGCAAAGACCTTTAACTGGCAACAAAGCACGGCGCAACTACTTGCCCTTTATGAAGAGGCAGTTGCAGCATCTTGAAGATGCTTAGGGCGACGTAGCTCAGACAGGGCTGATATACCTAAGCGACGATTCCATCGCCATTGGCTTCGCATAGTGCACATATAAAGAAAAAGCTTAAAACGTTTTGGATGCTTGCTGCGATCAATGTGAGCAGCCGTCTTGTGGTGGGCATAGGCAAAGATCCAACGAAGTGGAACTTTGCCGTAGTTTGCTTTAAACATATCAGCTATTTCCCAGTGTACTGCAGGTCGATTAGAAAGCGTTTTGTTGTCCTCATAGAGCCGGGAACCAGCCAATTTTTCTTTTAAATAGCCAAAACGGCAACCAGCATCAGCCATTCTTAGCCAATAATTATAATCCATACAGTAATGGAGATTAGCATCCAGTAGCCCCACCTTTTCAATCACTCGTCGGCGAAAAAAAAGTGCAGGTTGACAAATAAAACAGGTTTGGCGTAGCAACACTGGATCCCAATTTGTGGTGGGATAAGCCTCAAAGGCAATATCATCTCGATCAATGTGATCAGCCTGACCATAGAGCACATCCAGCTCTGGATCAGCGGCAAAAGCTGCAGCCACCCGCTCAAACGCCCCGGGGTAGTAAATGTCATCAGAATTGATCCAAGCAATGATTTCGCCGCTGGCAGCCTTAAGACCCTGATTCACAGCATCAGCTTGACCTCCATCAGCCTTAGAAACCCATTGCAGGGGTGGCTTGGAAGCTCTAAGCACATCAATGGTTTGGTCTTTGCTGCCCCCATCAAAGACGAGGTGCTCGAAAGCCGGATGACTCTGATCAGCCACGCTGACAAGAGTACGTTCGATAAATTCCCCTTGGTTATAGGAAGGGGTAACCACACTGATCAACATGGGTTCATGGCTGCATGGAATAACTCCCAGTATTGATCAGCCATTCGTGCTGAATCTTGATATCGCTGGGACTGGCGCAGACCTTTTTCCACTAACTCTTGCCGTTGCCCCGGGGATAAGGAGGCGATCGTCAGCATGGCAGTGCTGATCTGCTGCGGGTTACGGGGATCAAAAAGAATGGCAGCATCACCAGCCACCTCACCTAAGGATGTGCTGGAGCTACAAGCCACAGGGATACCGCGGGCCATAGCTTCTATTACAGGCATCCCAAAACCCTCATAGAGAGAAGGAAAAACTAAGGCCAAGCAGTGCTGAAGAAGGGCCTCAAGTTCACAATTGCTAACAAAACCGGGCAAAAGCAGCGATGAACTAAGGCCCAAACCATCTCGCAGGTGGCACAAAAGATCCAGTCGATCTACACCATCACCAGTACAAACCAACTGAATGCCCGGATCAAGGCCCTGCTGGCGGGCCATGGCAAAGGCGGTGAAAAGGAGCTCGTGGTTTTTATGGCGCCAAAAATTAGCCGGATACAGCAGGTACCGGCCCGCCTCAAGCTGGAAGGGAGGATCTGCCACCGCTGAGCCATGGCGATGCTGGGCTAGTTGGATGGGAATTGCCACGATCCGATCGGCAGCTACGCCATGACCAATCGCAACTTCACGGGAAAATTCGGAAATAGCTGCGATGCTTGTGGCCTTAGCAGCCATTTGATCAAAGTGATAGCGACGTTCTGAGCGAACAGCATCTGGGAAGAAAGCTGGATATGCCTCCACCTGCAGGTCGTAAAAAGTGGAAACCATAGGCAAACCACTCCTGTGGAGGAGGGGAGCGCCAAAAGGAGCAAACAAAAGCTTGGCCGAGGCTGGTATGGCCCCACTAGATCGCCTCCAGAAACGCTGGCGTAACCGGGCCAATCGCCTGGAACCCAGTAAACGCTGCGGTGCATCTGCCCCGTCTACGCAGCGAAAAACAAAATTTGCCCTGGCGAGTGGCTTAAGTTCCGACAGGCAAGCTGGCTGGCAAATCGCCACGAAGAGAGCCTCGGGATGCCTCTGGGCTAGCTGCGTAAGCAGTGCCAGCACGAAAGGCTTAGCCCCACCGTTAGCGCCGCCGGGCAACAAGGGGGTTAAATCTACAAAAATCGTTGTGCTGGTATGGAGTTTCAGCAATTTCAAGCAAAACAAATCCACATTACGAGCTACTCGACGCGGTTGCCTCGGTGATGCCACAATACTTGCAGCAGCAGGAAAGCATGACCGCAGCAGGGGGGGGCTTGGGCTATCAGCAAACCGGCACAGCAACGATAGGGGCAGGATGACTCGCAGGCATGCGTGAGGTATCATGGAATTGTTCTGGAAAGGGACGCCTTTAAAGCTGACCCTTACAGACTCCCGACAGTCCAGGCATATGCCCTACTGTCACGTCCCAGCCGCAGCCATGCTGCGGAGTTCTCCCCAATCGCTCCGCTCTCAAGGAGTTAATTCCCACCATGGCAACAGCCTCCCAGATTCAACAGCTTTACGTCGCTTACTTCGGTCGTCCCGCGGACCCGAATGGATTGGCCTCCTGGCTCACCAACACAGGATCCCTAGAACAAATTGCACAAAGCTTTGGTACAGCCCCCGAGTTCACCACTGCCTTTGCTGGCCAAACCTATGCACAGCAAGTCAACAACATTTACTTGAACCTGTTTGGCCGCAGCGCTGAACCCGCAGGGCTAAATGGCTGGGTGTCGTTGCTGAACAGCGGCCGGCTCACCCTTGCTCAAATTGGTCTTGCAATTTCCAGTGGTGCCCAAGGCAGTGATTCGACGGCTCTAACCTCAAAGATCACCGCCTCAGGCCAGTGGACAGCTAGCAGCAACGGCAGCACCGCTGGCATCCTGGCTTACTCTGGGGATCCGGGAATTTCAGCTGGTCGAAGCTTTCTTTTGCCGGTCTTAACCACCGCCACAATTCCTACACAAGCAGCAACGGATACACAAGTTCAGGCTCTGATTACAAGCAACGGTGCGTCTGGTATAACTTTCAACCAAATTGCAAACAATGCAGTTTTAACAAGTTCCACCAACTCTAACGAAGCTGGTACAGGCGCAGGGTTTAGCCCAGCAGGATCCTTTCTGAACGGCAGCAACAACTCAATTAAGATTGGCGCACTTCGTGGTGCGACAATCGCAGATAGCACCATAAATGATAACGACAGCTTAGTTCTTGATCAGACATTCCAACAAACAGCTTCTACTGTTTCTGGCATTGAAACACTTAGCTTCATTGGAGCTAATGGTGGTCTTGATGTAGCTAATACGCTTCAAGGTGTTAAAACAGTTAGCTTTGCAGTTGCCAGTCGCCTTGGGGTTGGCGCAAGCGCAATATCTACCGCAAATATATTTGTAGGCACGACAGGAGCAGTCGGGATTGGATCTGCTATAGCTACCATTGGTGGATTCAATAATATTTTCTTAAGCGCTGCCAATGGCGGGACATTGAGGCTGGGCGGCACCACAAGTCTCACAATTACAAACTCAATCTCATCAAACTCTTCTTACACTCTAAACCAAACAGCCGCTGCTACAGGTTCGTTTAGTTTCTTTGCAGGGTCAGCGAATACAGCATTTGAGCTAAACTACATTGGTTCTGGCCTATTAAGTGCTGGAGGCGTCTCTGGTGGGGGTGATTTTAATCTAGTGTTTGGTACACAAAACACTTTTTCAAACCTAGCAAGTAACAGCGCATCGGTATTTAGCTTCTCAAATACTGGGAATACCATTGTAAATTATAAGTCTCAAGTAACCGGCGCAAACGCTATATCCAACTTATCTGTTTCCGGGGTTGACATTTATCGGATTGCTTCTACTGCAGGAGGTAATGCTGCAGGCGCGACTGCTATGTCATTCAATGCTCAAGTTCAGCTCAAAAATGGAGTCATATCATTAGGCTTTGGCACCGCACAAACAACGGCATCAATAATTTTCACCACTGCTGCTGCCAGTTTAAACACTCTTGTTGACACGGCAAACTTAATTACAATCGGGACAACAGCAGGTACCGCGTTCCGAGCATCTGGCTCAACAGACACAGTTAATCTCAGCTTTAACACTCTTTCAGGTGTTTTGCAAGTTAGCGGTGCAGGCTTTGTTCTTGGACAAGATTTTGCTACTGCCTTGACTGCCAATGCAGGTATCGAAATTCTGAACCTCAATATTTACGGAGGGACAAGCACAGCAAACCATGTAATCAATGCTGTAACGGTTGCGACTGGCACTACAACCTTTAACCTTAATTCAATAAATGGAGTCAACTTCGCAATAAGTGCCTTTACTGCTGCAGGAGTCGGTTTAACCACATTAGGATTCAGCCAAGCAGATGGAAACAATTCTGTGATTGCTGGAAGTGCTTGGACACAATCAAGACTCAGCTTCTTTGATGGATCAGGAAACTCTGTAATTTCTCTAAATAATCTATTAAGCGCTCAGACCCATACTGCAGGTGCTTTCTCTTTCGCTACTTATACTGCAATAGCAACCCAACTCAATACCATTAACATCAGCGACGGAGGACTTGATACGATAACCCTGGGTGGAGAATCTGCAATTGGTGGCTATGTTAGAGCAAATGTAGTAGGAATTGGCGTGGGAGATGTTCTAAGTTTCACCAATTATGGTGGTACTCTTAATTCAGTACAAGTAATAACTGCAATTTCTGCACAAGTCACAGCAGCAGGCGCACTCAGTGCTATTTGCCTGTGGTTCGACGGTGTTGATACATACGTAATCCAAACAGTATCAGCACATGTTGTAAGTGGTGCTAACTACATCGCTGCAATTCTAAATGGAAACTTTGCATCCATAGGTCGATGGACACTTAACTCCAACAACCTAATCCTGTCAAACTAAAACACTATAAGCTAATTTTAGTTAATCAGCTAAAAGGAGAGATTTCATCTCTCCTTTTTTTATTTCATAATCAAATCACACAGTTCATTTCAACACCTTTCAATCCATGAGCTTTAAAGATGCAAATATTGAATTCATTGCTAATCTAAATTCAGTCTTTCTTGATGCACTTCCGGATAATGAAAGCAACCCATGGGAATTTATTTATTCTGAAGAAAGTGATCCAGCAGAAAGCATAAAACCTATCAATCTTCGCAACAAAGTCAACGGAGATTTGCTTTATCCTGGCGAACAAGGCTGCGATGTATTTACTTTTCAACGCTTTAATGAGTGGACGACATCTCCTCACCGACTAGTAATAAATAACTATGACGGAATCGAAAATACTGATAAAGACAATGATCCCTTCTATGATGTAACCAGCAAAACTCAGCTTGAAGACCTAACACTTGAAGATGTACATGATCTCAACCAAGATCTAGAGCCAGCCTGGAGTAGCCAACATATTGGCAGATATATACGTGAACAATCAATAACACTTGCACCCGCTTCCCTAACATCTGATGGTTGTGCGCTTGTAGTATTTGGCCTTGGCCTTGGCAATCACCTTCAGATTCTGATTGACTTCCTCAAACCCAGCGCTCTTTTTATTGTTGAACCAGACCTCGGACTGCTGGCAAGAAGCCTTGAAACAGTCGATTACACTAAACTAATTCCTCAATTCACCGGAGCAGATAAAGCACTAGATTTTGTTGTTTCAACAACTCCAGAAGCTGCAATTGAACAAATTCGCAGCTTACTGACTGTACGCAATCTATTTCTACTTGATGGCCTGTTTAGCTTTGTTTTATTCGATAAACCTTTCTTCCAACTTGCCAAGCAAAATCTTCATTCAGCCGCAACCCTGAAAGGTGTAAACTATCTAGGATATTTTATTGATGAAATTCATATGACCATGAATGCGTCATTAAACTACTTCCACATCAAGCCCAAAGTTTATAATTCAAGCAAGGTGAAAAGCCATGAATCTCATGCAGTTATAGTAGCCAGTGGCCCATCTCTGGCTGATGATATAGAAATTCTCAAACAAAATCGTGAGCGCTATACGATCTTTTGCTGCTATAGCACTATTGGTCGCCTTTTAGATGCCGGTATAGTTCCCGATTATCATTGCGATCTTGAACGCCATAATGATCATATTCCCTTAATAGAGCGGGGGTTTGAAGAGCAACTCAAATCTATTGATCTTTGCTGTAGCAGCACCTGTGATCCACGCATGCTAAAGCTATACAAAAATGTTTATTCAATCAATAGGGGCGCCCTAACACCCTCTGTTATATTCACGAAAGACAATGATATAATCCCAAACGAAGGACCAGATGTGGCAACATTTGCGATTCTTTCAGCTATCTTTTTTGGCTATCGAAGTATCCATCTCTTTGGAGTAGATCTAGGCACCGCCAATCGTAAAGTATGCAGATTACCTGGAGTATTAGATATCGATCGCCGCACGTACGACACCCCTGTACGAGGGAACCATGGCCGTACAGTTTTCTCCGGTCAAATGCTTCTAGACAACAAAGATGCAATTGAAGGAAATATTTTCTTCTACTCTCAAGTTTTTCCAGAGCTAAAAGTCTACAACTACAGCAATGGTGTTTATATAAATGGAGCAATATCCTCACGGGCATCAGAATTTACAGATAGGCTGCCGACAAACTACATATCCCCGCCAGAACCAGACTTTATTGCCTATCCGGATGAACACGTTCGCCAAGCCTGGGAATTGGCGGATATGCGCTGTCGTTCATTTGCATTTTTAAACAACCTCAGAGAACTCTCTAAAGACCCCTTTAATATTTCCATCCTCTACAAAATAAGTGATCTCTGTAATGCCTTAGGAAAGCCCTATCAAGACCAAATCCCGATTCGTTTCTACCGCGGCAGCCTCTTTCGCAGCTGGATAATACTCTGGGGTGTATACAATAGAGCTTATCTTGAAACAGACGAGCAAAGAGAAGATATGCTCACAGAATGCAAACGCATTCTCAATGAAGTAATAGATTCCTTTGAGAATCTTACATTCCAGGCAATCGACTACATAGAAAATCTTGAATCCTTGGATGAATTTACGTTTGTGAGTAAGCTTCAGCGAGATAATGTAGATTCCAAGCCTTTGGTATTATCTGCAGTATCTCCTACATGAGCATTACGCCCTATTCTGCTCAAGAGCCCCCAAATACTGCCGAAACAGCCAAAACAATAAGGGCTTTCTCGGCAGGAATAATAGACCCCCTGCGCCCCCACCTTTCTCGCTTTAATAGCTTCGAGCCCTGGCTAACCTATTGCCTAGACACCTGGCTAGTTCACAACTTTGCAGTATCAAATCCCATCCTTGAGAATTTTTGCTGGTTACAACAGATCGATGATCAAGCTCAATTAGATCGCTGGCTAACTGCAAACCCCCATCACCAGCGAAGCATTGGCTGGCAAATGTCTGTGGCTACCGCCACTCACCAGGCGGCACAAATCTGGTTTGGCCCCGGCATAGAAGGGATTTATCTGGAGCAAGCCCATCAGCACCATAAGGCCTTCTGTGACGCCATCGATTGCGGTCAATCCCAGGGGCTTGCACTGGAGCTATATGCCACTCTCCAAGCAGGTCAGCAAAGCTTTGAAGATGCAGGCCAGCAAGCCCTAGTACTCCTTGAGCAACAAGTACTCCTGAATGATCTAACAAGTGGCGTTGCCCAACTACTAGCGAGCATCGAACCAGGTGAGCTATTGCCACCCTTCTTCAATGGTCAACACTGGCTGATTCTGAGGCTTGGCCGTCGTGAACTGCCCACCATCGAATCACTGGCGCCCCTACTGATGCGAAATGCAATCCAAGCCTGGCGCCAGCAGGTGATCAATGCCCTGGAGGTCCTGCTACTGGACGAGCTAAACCCTGCCCAGCCGCCTGCATGAGCAAGAATGGCTCTATGGATGAAGCGTTAATGCCTGCGGCACACAGCTCAAAATGCCCGCCCCTTCTCAAGGGAGACACCATCCTGGCCGAGAAGGAATGGCCAGAGAAGCTCTACACCGTTAGCTCCGGAGCGGTGCGTTGGCTGTTTCGCCATCCCCTCACCGGCCTAATCGAAAGCGTTCAAGAACAGATTTTCCCCTCCGAACCCGTAGGGGCCATAGCCCTGCTGCAGGGCATGCCCTGCGAACATGCCATTGCTTCCACTCCCTTAAAGGCCGATTCCCTTTCCCCAGATGCCTGGCTGGATGAACTACATACAAATCCCTCGCTTTGGCCCAAACTTCAGCCCTTTGAACTGCTGCAAGGCCTCCAGCATGAATGCGCTGAGCTGCCTTGGCGTGAGCTCAACCTTCCTCGATTTGGCATCGCACTCTGCAGTGCCGTCGAACTGCTGCCACCCCTATGGGCCGTAACGCAGAAGGATCTTTGTGATCTAACCAAACCATCCCAAGAAACTGCCATCTGGATTGGTTCAGGCCAGATTCCAGCTCTATTTTTTAAGCCGCTTCAGCAATGCACTGACGACGAGCTCAAACAACTGGCCCAGCTCAGCCACACAATTCCGCTACGGCTCTACCGCCTACGAAAAGCTGAACCCATCGCCCTGGAAGACCGACCCCTCTGGCTAGCGCAATTGGCCCGTCGTGAGTTCGCCTCCAGCACCACAGCTGCTGCTGCAACCCCACCGCCACTGCACTTCAGCGACCAAGCAGCCCTAGCCTCCATTGCCATAGATGCCATTGAGCTGGATTTACTCCATGCAGACGACACACTGCCAGCGGTAGTTGCCCTGCTGCTGATGGCAGCCCAGGCCTGCCAGATATCCCCCCGCACCCAACGCCTACTCCGCAGCCAAGCCCTGCTGGATAAGCAAGATGAGGCCAATACTGAACCGCTCAGCCTGTTCACCAGGTTGTCGTTGCTTGCCTCGCTCACCGAATTGCGTCTGCTCCAGCAGCCAGCCACCTACCGTGGCCTCCTTATTGATCGCAAGCCGTTCTTTGCGCCCCATCCCCAATCGGGCAATCTCTGCCTATGGCAGCCCAGGGAAGGCCTGCGATTTGCGTTATTTGATCCCACAAGCAAGGCCACTTCACCTGAATATTTCAATTTGCTGGAGCTTCCAAACGGGCTGCAACCGGTACTCAGTGTGGAAGCAGATCCCACAAGCAATGGCGAACGCTTCAATTTCAGTTGGTTTTTTCCCGAATTAGCACGCCATAAGCTGGCGCTCACCATAATTCTGGTGAGCTCTCTATTTATTCAAATTCTGCAGCTCGCAAATCCACTGATCATTCAGCAGATCATTGATCTAGTTCTCAATGACCGCAGCCTTAAAACCCTATATTCAATGGGTTTTCTGCTAATTGTACTTGCTTTTTTTCAAAGCGTATTAACAGGCCTCCGGGCCATACTTTTCACCGAAACAACCAACCGCATTGACGTGCGCATGGGCACGCGCATCATTGACCACCTTCTACACCTGCCCATCAGCTATTTTGACAAGCGTCCCGTAGGGGAAGTAAGCACCCGCGTAGGTGAGCTAGAAAACATTCGGAGCTTCCTCACCGGTCAAGCGCTAACGGTGTTTCTTGACGTCATCTTTGGTGTTATCTACATAGTTGTGATGCTGATATACAGCGTTCCCCTCACTATTGCGGCACTTGCCACAGTGCCTGTTTCGGTGATGCTAGCAGTAGTTTTCTCCCCAATAATAAAGGCAAATATAGACGATCGCTCGGTTGCCTACGCCAAAACAAGCTCCTTCTTGGTGGAGCATCTGGCAGGCATCATGACGGTAAAAAGTCAAAACATAGAAGATCTTACCAGAGTCAACTGGCGCAGGCGCTATGTTGATTTTGTTCAGAAAGGGTTTCGCCTGGCAAGTATAGGCACAATCGTTGGCGAGACAAACAATTTTTTGAATCTATTATCCGGAGTCTTGGTAATATTTGTGGGGGCGGTATTGGTTATCGATGGCAAGCTTTCCCTAGGCCAACTAATTGCATTCCGCATAATCTCTGGCTACGTTACAGCTCCAATAATGCGTCTATCAACCCTGTGGCAGAGCGTCCAGGAGCTTTCCGTTTCCGTACAACGACTCGCAGATGTGGTTGAGTCCCGCAGCGAACCCCAGGCCCAGAAGAGTCGTTTCGCCCTCCCGCCTGTGAAAGGGGAAGTAGAATTTGTAAACCTATCGTTCAAATACCCCGAATCAAACGACCTTGTAATAAAACGACTAAACCACATAATTCCAGCCGGTAGCTTTGTTGGCGTAGTGGGCAGCTCTGGATCAGGCAAAAGCACCCTGATGAAATTACTTCCGCTTATTTACACCCCCAGCGGCGGAACAATCCTTGTTGATGGTTATGACATTCTAAAAGTAGACCTAGATTCATTGCGCAGCCAGATTGGCATAGTTCCCCAGGAACCACTGCTATTTGCCGGTTCCGTATGGGACAACCTCACAGTGGGAAGCCCTGGGGCAAGCCAGCAAGCCGTGGAGGAGGCCGTACGCGCCGCAGAAGCCTATGAGTTCATCATGCAAATGCCTGATGGCTTTGAATCTGAAGTTGGTGAACGGGGAGGTCGCCTCTCCGGGGGCCAGCGGCAACGGCTATCCATCGCCAGAGCCCTACTTAGCAACCCCAGCCTACTTATTCTAGACGAAGCCACCAGTGCCCTTGATTACCGTACCGAAGCGGCGGTTTGCCGTAATTTATTCAGAATGCTCAGGGGACGTACAGTTCTATTTGTTACCCATCGGCTGGCCACCATCCGCCATGCTGATCAAATTCTAATGATGGACAGAGGCCTGATAGCTGAATACGGAAGCTATGATGAACTAATAGCAAAAGGATGCCTATTTGCCGCTCTATCTGGCTGCCAAAACAAAGACGAAGGAATTAGCTAAGATGACAAAAACTCCCAAAAAAGTTGTAGCAAATCCCACCTGGCGCCGCCTGCGCCAGCAGGCCAAGCGCCTGAGGATCCCGGGGTCGGGCTTAATGCGAAGAACTGCTGAGAGGTTCACACCTAATTCAAACTATCGAGAGGATTTCCCCTCTCGTCGCTGGCCGCTCTATTTACTTGGAAGCCTAAGTGGCTTTATTGGAATTATATTTGTATGGTCTTTAATTGCCCGCACTGACCTGATAGTAAGTGCGCCAGCTCGGCTTCGTCCAGGCCAATCACCAACTGAAAGTCGTGCCCTGTCTTCCGGCACCTCCCAAAAAATATTTGTTAAAGAGGGAGAACTTGTCCAAAAAGGGCAAGCCATACTGCAGCTTGACATTTCACCCCTAGAAGATCGCCTGCAAGCACTACAGAATCGCTACGCCCGGGGCTACGCATCACTTAAGCAGTTAACTCGGCTCTCGGGGCTATCAATGCCAAAGGGTCTATTAACGCCAGACAGAGTTGATTCATTAGACCTAAGTGTGCTCAGAAGCTCATTAGAATCAGAGAACGTTCAAAGGGAGAAGCAGGATCAACTCAAAGCTGAATTGCAACAGTCAATCCTCAAACAATCTTCTCTAGCGGCAAATATATCGATGCAAACTGATTTTGTTAAAAGATACGAAAAACTTAAACGGTCAGGAGCCATAGCAGATGTTCAGCTAATACAGGAAAAACAAAGACTTAGCGACATGAATTCAAATTATAATATTAATCTCCAAGAACAGCAGAGACTTCGCTCATCCTTGTCTGAGACTGGCAGCTCCTATATAGGCAAGATTTCCGATCTTTACCAGCAACAAATTGCAGATCTGCGGGGAATCGAGGCAGACATTAGTCAAACAAAACAAGCAATCCAAGGGTCATTACTGAGAGCTCCCATCAAAGGATATGTATTTGAACTTACCGTAAAAGTACCCGGCGTTCCTGTTTCAACCGGACAAACTTTATTTCAAATAATACCCCAGAACAACCTTGTAGCTGCCGCCCAAGTGCCAGCCACAGACATTGGCTTTATTCATACAGGAATGAATGTAGACCTTCATATAGATAGCTATCCAAGCAGCACCTACGGCGTACTCCCAGGCAAAGTTTCGGGCATTGGCAAGGATTCAATCGAGCCAAAAAGCCCTATTCAGCAACCTGTATACAGCATTCCTGTACTAATTTCCCTAAGCAGCCAAGACCTTGTTAGCAATGGTAAGCCCTATCCGTTAAGACCAGGCATGACGTCCCGTGCCAGCTTCAAGCTACGCTCTATTAGCGTATTCCAGCGCTTCTTTGATGCCACAGTCTCTATCTTTGATCCACCCCATAGTTAGGTTAACCAAAAATATTTTGCTGGTTACCACCAGACCATATTGAACTAATTGCAGCCTGATCCAACGGACTAAACCAGCTTTCCCAGCCACCATTCATGGCAGCAGAGGATGGGTTATATTCCATTATTGTATCTAAGGTAGTAAGTCCACTTTTGATATCACCATCACTATTGCTAAATGGGTGCTCAAGACCAAGCCAGTGGCCAATTTCATGAGTAATGGCATGATTAACAAAGGCAGTTGAGCTGCTGGCTTCAATCATAATTCTAGACCGAAAATAGTTAAAGCTTGAGCTATTGCCAAGAGATGAATATACAGTGTTGGTTTGGCCGCCAACCCCTGGCCCAAGGGATCCTGATTGCACATAATCAATTTCAAGATCGGCATTTGCCGCCGAGGCAACTTGAGTTATAACAATAGAGCCAAGCAAACTATCAACTCTAGCCAAGGTAGAGCGGCTAAATTGCAGCATATCTGCAGGCATTTGAATTGTGCTTATAGGATATAAGGAATCAAAGGGGCTAGGGTTAACTCCAGTTGCATTAATGAAAACCCTCAGATTAGTTTGTTGAGCTTGGCCAGCAAGCAGTTTTTTCACTACAGTCCCATGGGCCTCATCGATTAACCAATTTGGTGAGCTGCCTAGATAAGGAAGCAAATTTGGCAACTGTGCCGTTGCAGCTTGATCACCTAGGCTGCTTACTCCCACCTGTTGCAACCAAGCCCTAGCTGTAGCTGCTGCAGTAAGCCCATTATAACTAAATTTACCAGAGGTAACTTGCGCACCAAATTGCTGGGCAGCACTTACCTTCTGATCAAGCGTTGATCGGTCACTGCCAAGGGCACCAAGTGCCACCTTATAGGCAATCTGCCCTATATTAATCCTTCCTAAATCTAACTCGTTTGCCCAGGCAGTTAAGCCAGCTTCTTCGGCGGGCCTATTAAACAGATATCTATAGATTCTATCAACCCTATCTCTATTATTTAAACCAGCATAAAGGCTTTGATATTCCTGCGAGCCACTAAATTCGTTTATTACATTTACCAAACCTCCTTCATTGTTGGCATAATTTACCCAGCTTGCGATTCCCTCAGCCTCCCCAGGCCGGCTGAAAAAAGCGATATAAGCTTTCTGAATATCAGCAGCTGTCTCCATATATCAATTCACTCGAAAATCAAATTTTTTCCACATAGTATCGTATTGTGAGGTGGCAGCTCCCCGCTTCATCCCCAACATAATACTACAAATCATGACCGATGCTCTTGACCTAGGAAAAATGCTTTTCTACCAAAGCATCGAACTGCCTAAACACGGTCTCATGAAGGGCTGTTGGGACCACCGCCCCTCCATGGACGTTTACCTAGGCGGTACAAATTTTGAAAATGCCACTGCCCTAGATGTGGGCCCTGCTAGCGGATTCTGGTCATTTGAAATGGAACGCAGGGGGGCCACTGTTACAGCTCTAGAGCTTGGCCCGAATGACCACTGGGACGCCGTTCCCCACCTAGGCAAACCCACTAACGAGCTGGAAAAACAGATAGCATTGAATGTAGAGCGCACTAAAAACGCTTTTATTTTTTCCCGGGAAGCCTTGGAATCAGAGGTAAAGCTTGTCCATGGTACAGTCTACAATGTAGACAAGATAATACCAAGAATTGACATAGCCTTAATGGGAAATGTGTTGCAGCATTTCCGCGATCCTTTTTTGGCAATAGAAACTGTTTCAAGAGTAGTAACTAAGAGAATAATTATTAGCGAAACCCTATGGATGGGTGATCAGCAATTTCTTGATCAAGCTGCTCTACGACTAATTCCGCGTGCTGAATATCCAGAAGTCAACCACTCTTGGTGGCAAGTTTCACCATCACTAATCGGTGAGATCCTAAAAATTCTTGGCTATATAAATTTAAAGTGTGAGTATCATGAGCAACTATTTATCCATTCGGCAACTGACAATACAGAACGTCAGGTTAGACACTTTACATATTCCGCCGACAAGCCAAACTAACGCTTTACCCCCAAGGATAGAAGCACCTTTGAATCCAGCAACTTTTGAAAATCAAGGAGCAATGTTGCTGCCCCTAAAGAGCTTAAATGATCAGCATCTCTATAAAGTACCTTGCCATCCCTTTCAAGCCCGCAAATTGCACCCCCAGCACATAGCCGCTCCAGAGGATCAAAGATCCAAATATTACCATGCAGATCCTTAATAGACTTCAACCCAATCATTATCTGATGATTACTATTTAAGATTTTCTCCCTCCCAACCCAGCACCCTGGATTTGGCAAGGGACGAAACCACTGTTTTTCACACAAGCTTATATCGCTAAATTCGAACATTGGAGTAGGAGCCACCACAATCAAACCCATATTATGAGACTTAAGCTCATCAGCCAAATTACCCAGATTCTTCAGCCATCCATCACTCATCAATGATTGATGGGTACCAGCATCAGTAAATCTTGACGAATATAACCTAGAAATCACAACCACATCACCTCTCTTTCCAGTTTCGAGCACACGTTTAAGTATTTTCTTGTGTACCAATCTTTTATAGGCTTTACCAAGGCCACTGCCAAATAAAGGCTCTACCGGGAAAGGCTCCCCTGGTGTTTCAATCAAGTGAACACCAAAATCTTTCTGATTATGCAATTCATCAGCAAGCCCCAACAATTGGCCAGCATGGCTATCTCCCATAAAAAACAATGTATTTTTGTCTTGCCGGGATGCAACTGAAGTGCAATTGTCAAACATTTGAGCATCATAAAGCCGTTGAATTCCGTCTACAACACATGTTGTATGGTAAGGCAATTTTTTTATCCCTACTCCGGGGAATTGCTTGGGAATAATATTAAATTTCTCTACTTCGCTACGGCTACCTGTATATAGCCAATTGGTTGTTGCTGCGGCAGCAGCCTGGAATATGCCGGCCATGGCAGCTACGATTGTACCGCCTAGAATTATTGTTATAAACTGAGAAGGAGCCCATTGGGATGAACGAAGGGGTTTTTCCACCCATTGATAAGAGCAATAGGCGCAAGCAAATGTTATTAATATCACAAAAGGCATTGTAATTGAATTTACCCCCACACTAAGGCGAGCAATTACCAACACACTCCAGTGCCAGAGATACAATGAATATGACATCAAGCCAATGCCCACAACCTGATCATTGCTCATCAATCCATAAGACCTATCACTACTTTTTACAAAAAATACAAAGGCAGCAGTAGCCACTACGACTAAAATAGTACTTATCGCTATGCTACCTTGCTTTAGTAGCAGCATCGTTGCAAGCATTCCAAACAAACAAAGACTACCCACCCAATTAATGCCCTTAAAAATGATAACTCTGTGATGATTCTTTTCTTGAATCAAAAACAAACCGCAGCCAAAAGATAATTCCCAAAATCTAGATCCAGGCAAAAAATATGCAGCTGTAGGATTGCTATCGGCAAGATAAACAAAAGAAAACAGAGAGACGAACCCAAACCCCCCTAGCAATCCAAGTAAAATATGTTCACCCACTTTTTTTTTCCTAAGCCATCCACTGGCCCATGCCAGGGTTGGGAAAAAAAGATAAAATTGCTCTTCTACACCAAGCGACCATGTTTGAGTAAATAGATTTAACTCTGCGCTGGGGCCAAAATAATCTATTGATTGCTGATAAAGATAAAGATTTGACGCCCCAAGCAATGCCAAAGCCCCCGTACTCAAGCTATTTGAGGGAAATGCAATTATCATGCATCCAATAAGCCCGGAAATACCAACACAGAGAACCAAGGCAGGCAACAGGCGCTTGATTCTTCTTGCATAGAATTCAACCAATAATTGCTTAATTGTTGCGCTGTGATGGGTGGCAAGTGATCCAGTTATCACATAGCCTGAAATCACAAAAAAGATATCAACACCTAGAAAGCCCGAAGGGAGCAAAGAACGATTAAAGTGATTAATTATTACTGCAACAACAGCAAATGCCCTTAATCCGTCAATTTCAGGTCTATAGAATTTTTTTTTCATCCAAGTAAATCCCACTTCATAGGCTCACCTTTCTTTGCGGCTCGACCCACTCTTCTTCCAATTAGTTTTGAAAGGTACCTTGGGGGCAAACCAAAGCCTGGCCGTATTGCCCTTAGATTCGTAGTATTAAGCAGGTCACCAGCTTGAAGATCCTCACAAATATACAGACTACGGCGGAAGCGCAATGATGATCTTTCGGCCTCTGTGGCGCCAGGTATTGCATTTCCCAATGCATGCCAGGCATTTCTAGATTCATCTACCAACTGCTGGAGTTCTGATGGCTCCAATGAAAAGGCACTATCTACTCCCCCGTCAGACCTATTGAGACAAACATGCTTTTCAATCACTCTCACCCCTAGGGATACACTTGCAACTGCAGCACCAATGCCTAGTGTATGGTCACTAAGACCAACCTCTACACCAAATGTGCTGCGCAGTACTGGAATAGACAGCAGATTTGAATTACTTGGTTCAGCGGGATAAGTACTAGTACACTTAAGAATAATCAGATCTTTGCAGCCAGCTTTTCTTGCGGTGCAAATGGCTTCTTCAATCTCACAAAGGCTAGCCATACCTGTACTAATAATCATCGGCTTACCTGTAATGGCAACTCGCTCGATCAAAGCTAGATCTATCATCTCAAAGCTAGCAATTTTATATGCTGGCACCTCAAGTTCTTCCAAGAAATCCACTGCCGATGCGTCAAATGGACTGCTAAATGCCTCCATACCCAGTTCTCTGGCCCGTTTAAAGATTGGCCCATGCCATTCCCAAGGCGTCATTGCCTGACGGTATAACTCAAACAAATTTTTACCGTGCCATAGGCTTGTAGCGTCATCAATAAAAAAATCACCCTCACCTATGTCAAGGGTCATGGTTTCAGGCTTATAGGTTTGCAGCTTTAAGACCTGGGCCCCCGACGCTGCGCAGGCCTCTACGATTTTGATCGCCTTATCGAGGGATCCGTCGTGGTTGCCGCTCATTTCAGCTATCACCACAGGCGGATGCTCCGCCCCAATAAATAGCTGGCCAATTTTCATGATGATAGAGGGATGACTGGTCACCTACGAGCACAGCCTATGGCCCAAAGCGTAGGGCAAATAGGTCTGCATCCCAAATTACCACGCGCAGCCTTAGGGCCTTGCCTTGCAGTGCTTTGATCGATTGCTGCCCCCCCCAGGAGACCGCCCGCTCAATTTCATTGCCAATCAATTCATCACAGTCCTCTAGGCCGAACTGGGGTATGGTTTCACCATCACCACTTTGTAATTCCACACGGATCCCCCCTGCCGCCGATGTGGAAAAGTTAAATAGTAATCTTCCTCCTTCAAATATCAGGGGTTTAGTGAGCAGCTCCCCAGTCCTGGCTGTGGCTGAGAACCTTGCAAATCGATCCAGAGGTAAAGAATACCTACGCAAATGGGCCGATGGTTGGGCGTAGTGCTGATTTACATAAAAAGACAGCTCCGTAGGACTAGTTTGCAGTACTCCTAAAGCTGGAAAATTAGTGCGAGAAACCCAGTTTTGTAATCCTAAGCCTGGACGCAGAAGTGCCTCCATAAAAGTACGTTGATAGCGATTACCACCTCGCGAACTAAGAAGCACCACATCAGAACAGTCTTGAAAGTATTCAGGGTCCACCATTAGACTTTCCGCCTGCTCCTTAGATAACACCTGCCTATTCTCCATAAATCTTGCAGCCAAGCCAAGGTAAATATGGGGTGCCCGGAAATAGGGCTGGGTTTGATTAGTATAAAGATGCTCTCTTGTGCTTGGCCCATAACTCATCTCCCGCGGCTTACTCCAATTGATAAAATCTTTTGAGGTACAACGACTTACCGAACGCCAACCAGAAAAACCTGAACCGGTCCAACTGCGCAAGTAGCATACATAGCACTGCTCACTTTCTGACCAAAAAGACACATTCTGGGAATCAAGCATCCCATCTGTTATGACCGGGGTTGAATGCAAAAGCCTCCATTTGATGCCGTCAGGGGAACCATAAGCCATCAAACCAGCTGGCGCCAAGCCACCGAGAGCTTTATAATAAGTGCCTCGATCTAGCTCGGGATTAGTATCTATAAAAGGCGTAAAGTTATGAGTATCGGGTGCCGCATCTGCCAGGATCACGTTGTTGTGAGCTTGTCCATCAATCTTATATCTATGAAGATGGGGTCGCCGCCATTTAATCCCATCATCGGAAACCGCCATACAAGTTGTTTCCCCATTACTTCCCTCTAGCTTGCCATCTGGCAAACCGCGATAATAAAGCCGATAAACCTCCCCCTTGTTATCATAAAGAACCGTACTGTAACCAGACAAAAGTCCCTCCCAGGGCTGATCAAACCTAAAGACCTCGCCTTCGTCGCGCGGCAAGACAAGCCGATGGAAAAGGCGTTTAGTTCGTTGAATTAGATGAGAATCAATCATTAATTCCAATCTTGATCCAACTATAATTTCCTTTGTGTGATTGCTACTTTTCATAGGTGGGAGGTGTGCGCTGTAGGGAAAATTCTCCTTTGATTAGATATCATGGCAGACATTGCACCATGGCCACTGAGCCATCGCCAAGGCCACCTACTTCCTTGAATCCAAGTGAAATAAAGAATGGCGAAATGCGAGTTGTTAGGCTGATCAGAGTAGGCCCATTTTCTGCTGAATCCTGCAGCAATTGACGAACTAGTGCCTTGCCAATACCTCGACCACGAGCTGCCGGTGACACAGCCAGATTCTCAAGATGGCCGCCTTTGCTGTGGGGAGATAGCATAACAAGGCCTTGGAGACAGCCATTATCTGAGGAATTTGCAATCCAGAGACGCTGGGGCTGATGGCTGGATTGCACCACCCGATCGAATACATCTCGTGGAGGGAGCGGAAAAGAGTAATCGAGCAATTCTTGTAGTTGATTCCAGGGGGCCTTGGATAGGGGAAGTTCGTGGATCATGAGGTTTTATGAGCTTTTAGCAACGGGAGTTGGCAATGTTTCAGAAGCACCTGCAATTGTGCGCAGGGTGCAATGATACAAATCAACCAGTGACAGCGGAGGGCAACATAAACTGGCTTTGATGAATGATGTGATCACAGGAGGACTACAAAGCAAGCGATAAAATCAAAATTCGATCGAGCGACTTGATACCGACAGAAGAATTACTCCGCAGCCAGTGCCTCGCCAGATCGAAATCTTAAAACGCAAAGACAAACTGCATAGCAGATTAAAAACATAACAATACACTAGCTCACTTGTATTGGTGGCGGATCTCCACTTCATAGCTTCGTCCCCGCCACTCAAAGAAAGCCGGGTAGCGCTTGTTATCAACCACCCTCAAGAGCTCAAACTGCTCGGCCAAGGGGAGATCGGGGTTTAGGCGGGAATCGGCGGGACGGCGGCGGCGGTAATAGCTGGCCTCTCCTGTTTGGGGATGGGCACTATTGATTAGATCTTGGTAGTTATCTATCCATTGCAGACAAAGGTTGATCGTGGCTTCTGCCTGCAGTTGCCGCCACTCGTCAACGAGTTCGGTGCCGTTCAAGTTGATTGAAGTTTGCAGGTGAATTGGGCCGGCATCAAGATCTGCCACCGCTTCAAACAAGCTGATCGGAATACAGCTGACGCCCTCAAGGATCTGCCAGGTCATTGGGCTCCAGCCCTGGCCACGGGGCAGATCGCTCTCATGCACCACGAGGTTGTACCTATGCAGAGCTAGCTGCTCGGAGTTAAGTAATCGGCCGCAGCTGAGCAGCATGCAAACATCCCCGGGGGCGAGCTGAGCAGGTTCATGGACCCAACGCAACGCATGCCCGCGATGTTGTAGGGCGATTAATAACTCTGGGAGGTAGGCGTTCAGCCAGCTGCTTTCGTCGGAGAGCAGGGTGATGCGGGCGGGTGGTAGTGATAGCGAATCACAGGTTGAGAAGGAGCTGGGTATGGATAAGATTTCTGAGCGCACAAACACTGCCCTACTTGCTTTGTTGGTTTCCAGCACATCCGCCTGGGCCAAAACCCCACTGCCCCAGTGCTCTTCCAGCGCTTCCAGTGCCAACCGCAGCAGCTCGGCGCCAGCGCCACGCCCCTGGGCGCTGCGATCCACCGAGATGTCGATCACAGCATCAGGACTGTCTTCCCCCTCGGCTTGGTGATCAAAACGCACCTGGCCAAGGGGGCAGCCTTGTTCGTCACTGGCGATGAAATGCAAGCGATCTGAACTGAGAAGACCTGCCTGAAACCAGTTGTGATGGGCCTCAGCAGTGATCTGATCAGCTGAGAAGCTGCGTTCACGCACCTGGGGATCGTTGGCCCAACGCAACAGCAAACTTTCATCAGCGCTATTCACTGGCCTCAGCCCCAAGGGGCGCTCCACCCCAAGCAGAGCCGTGGCCAATCGCTGGGCGCCCCAGCCATCGGTAAGCCCTTGGCAAATTTGGCTTTGGGCCAGCAAGTGCGGCTCAATCGCGCCAAGTTGACTGACAAGATCAGTTAGATCCAACAACAAATGGATCAAGCCTGCGGCCGCGAGGGCTTCACTAAAAGGAATCTGATTCGCCGCAATCGGCAGCACCACACTGGGCAACCCCAGGCAGGCCCGCTCCCAAGTGGTGGCCCCACCGGCACCAATGGCCAGATCCGCCCTGGCGATCAAGCCGGCGAGGCTGGGCTGGGGTCCATGCAGGCTGGTGTGGGGCCGCTGGGCCACGAGGGTTTCTACGGCCAGGCGGTGCGGACACTGCAGCCCAAGCACCACATCCACCACCAAGTGGGCTAGCTCGGGGGCCATCAACGCCTTGATGGCCTGGCCGGTGTAATTGGCCCAATCCACCCCACCAAAAAACACCAGCACCCGGCGCAATTCCCTGCGGGCCGGCACCAATGGGTGGAGCTGGGCATATTCCGGCCCCAGCAGGGCGTATTGGGGGCCCAGTAACTGGCGGCAGTGGGGAGGCACCAGTCCCCCATAGCGCTGATGGGTTGCCACCCCAAAGAAATTCTGATCCAGCAGCAGATCACAGCTGTGGGCTCGATCGGCCAAATCGTCGATCACCAGCAGTTGCATCGCAGGCTCAGCCCTGAGGCCTTCGCCCATGGCAGCCTCCCAGATGGCATCAAGGCCGTAGTGATCCACCACAAGCCAATGGGCGCCACTGCCCCCGGCCTGAGCCAGGGCTGCGAGGCAATCCTCGGCATCCTGCTGCTGGCTGCAGCCGAGCCAGGCGCCATAAAGCGCCCGGCCATCCAATAGGTCGTCATTGGTTATAGAGCTGGCGGCTCCTGCCAGGGCAGGCAAGGTCAGCACCTGAAACTCCTGGCTCAACAGCTCAATCAGATCACCGGGCAGCTGGCGGCAGAGAAAGGTGATCTCAGCACCCCTACGGCGCAACTGGCGGGCCAGCGTGCGGCAGCGCATCACATGGCCGCTGCCGATCTGAAGCGAAGCATCGCAGCGGAAGAGGATGCAGGTCATAGCAACTGCCTCAGCAGGCAAAAGGCCTCGGCGGCCTCCACCCCCACCTGGGCGCCGCGCCAGCGGGCCAGATGCTCCAAGGCCTGAATTGAGCGGGCATGGGGCCAGGGGCGCATCTCACTGGCATAGGCCTCAAGCGCTAGCTGCTTGCGTTCCCATTGGGCGCTGATATCTACAAACCAATTGGGCTGAAATGCCGGCGCGGATCCCGGCGGCTGCCATTCGGTGCTACTGGCCACCTCAAAGCTAAGTAGCCGCCGCACGCAATGACCAGGGGTAGGTCGGCAAGCGGTTACCACAGCTTCATGCAGACGGCGGTGATCAACATTTACATCACCAGAGTGATGGGTATAAACAATCTGGGGCTGGTAACTCTCAATTCGAGCTTCGATAAGTTTGATTAGATCAAGACGATCTAGGGAATCGAGCCGGTTGTCAGGTAGATCAAGGAGCTCAACCCCTGAAGCACCAAGAATCTCACCAGCCTTCTGTGCAGCACGGGCAAGGTCAGATAGCTCTGCATTTACCTGGCCTCTATCGCGTTGCTGCTGGCGCGACGTGGCACCTTCAGCCACAATTAACACCTGAACATGATCTCCTGCATCGGCGTGGCGGGCAATGCTGCCACCGCAGCCCAGCACTTCATCATCTGGGTGGGCCGCAACAATAAATACTGAATTAGTCATATATTTCGCTCAATTAAGACGCTTAAATCCACCATGACATACAGGCCCTTCCAGCAATTCGTCAACTGGCCGGCCAGCCTCACACTCAGCAATCAAACCAAACACATTATCTAGGGCTTCCAGATAGGGGTTAATCACCTTAGGTGTATGGGCCAGGCTCACATAGCAGCTAGTTGCTGCAAGATACCCACATTTCAACATTTCCTGGGTGATCAGGGTTTTGTATTCGAGCGCTTTTGTGCTCTGGAAAGCAAAGCCGGTAAGTGCTGGCAATCCGTTATGGGTGATGGCAAGGCCATGGCGATCGGCCAGCTGCTGCCAACACTGGCGCAGCCCAAGGCCAGTAGCTGTGATCGACTCCCAGCTACTTTCACGCTCCATCACTTCAAGGGTTTTGAGCGCTGCAGTCGGTCCAATGCGTTCCGTCCAAAACGTGCTACTGATGAAAGTGCTCTGGGCTGCCTCCATCACGGCCCGGCGACCGATGGTGGCAGTAATCGCATATCCATTGCCCAAGGCCTTGCCAAACATCGCCATATCAGGCTCCACGCCATACTTAAGATGCAGACCGCCAAAAGTTTCACGAAAGCCGGAGGTGCACTCATCAAAGATCAGCACAATGCCCTTATGGCTACATAGTTCCCGTACACCCTCCAGGAAGCCAGGCTCAGGCGGGGAAGAACGCTGCACCTCCATCTTCACCGCAGCGAGTTCGTAGCTGGCGGCGATGGCCTCCAGCTGATCAAGCCGATTGAAACTGAAGGGCTGAGCGCTGCCCGCCAGGGCCTTTGGCACTCCATTTGGCTCCAAGCCAGGCAGCAGATGCTCCTCAAGGCCAGAATCATTTTGGAGATTGGTGGCTAGATACCAATCGTGCCAGCCGTGGTAACCACAGATCGCCACCGTGTCTCGGCCGGTTGCGGCACGGGCGATGCGGATTGCAATGGCATTGGCCTCACCGCCACTGCGCGCAAAGCGGGCCATCTCAGCCCAGGGGTGCATGGCCACAAGGCGCTCGGCCAGCCAAACCTCCTCGGGGCAGTTGAGGCTGCTCATGTTGCCGGCAGCAACCGTGGCAGCCACAGCCCCATCCACCTCTGGATTGCCATAACCAAGGATATTTGTGCCGATGCCCATGATGCTCATGTCGATCAACTCTCGGCCGTCGAGATCCCACACCAGGCAACCCTTGGCCCTTGAAAAGTAGGCAGGCCACTTCTCTGGCAAGAACATCTCTGCCCGTTTGGAGAGCAGCATGTTGCCGCCAGGGATCACACGTTTGGCCCGGCGCCATAGCTCTTGTCCCTGCCCTATCTCCTTGTGCTCAGCCTGGGCAACATCCTCGGCCAGCGACTTAAGGAATCCCTCATTGCGCACGGTGGCCAGGTTGCTAGCGGCCAGCTCTGGATGCTGCTCCAGGTAGCCCACCACGTCATCCACACCAAACTCATTGTTCTGCGGCTCGAGGGCAGCCACGATCGTGCGAACCACCTCCAGATCCACTGGATCATCCACGGTGACGCGGTAATAGGAGCGCACCGGCTGGTGGCGGAAATGGCCCCAATGCAGGCCAGCACTTTCAGAGCGGAACCAGGGGGTCACGTGCTCCCGTTCTGAGGGAAGCCGCGCCTCACGTGAAGCCCGTTCCAGCAAATGAGCGCGAAACACTTCCGCATCAAAACCATCGGGAACACTGAGCTGATGCTCATCCACGCAGTTAGCCAGATAGTCCCAACCACCGAGAGCGAAAGCCTCGATAAGCTCATCGATAAGAGCAGGGTCGCTCAACGGACAATCCCCCGTGAGGCGAACCACAATGGTGGCCCGCTCACGGGCAGCACAGGCGCGAAAGCGCTCGAGCACGTCATGAAGATCACCTCGAAACACCGTGAACCCTGCAGCACTCACAAGCTGGGCCAGGACGTCATCGGACTCGTCTTCAGAAGTGGCAAGAACTAGGCGATCTACCTGCCGGCAGCGGCTGAGGCGCTCCAACTGGTAAAGAATCATCGCTTTGCCAGCGATGGTTAGCAGCACTTTGCCCGGCAGCCGGGAGGAAGAAGTGCGAGCCTGAACGATGGCAAGGGTTGTCAAACTTCCAGCCTCCAGTGGGTGCACGGCAGGCCCAGGCGCCAGATGTCGAGACGTTGACCCGCACTCACCACCTCCTGCCGCAGGGTGCCTTCGAGTTCAAAGCCACACTTCTCGAAAGCGCGGCGGCTACCAATATTACCGGCGTAGATACCTGCGTTGAGTTTCTGCAAATCCAGTTCGTAAAAGGCCCAGTCGCGCACCAACGCAATCGCTTCGCTGGCATACCCCTTGCCCCAGCAAGCCCGCTCGCCAATGAACAGGCTGAGATCAGCCCGGCGGTGCAGCCAATGGATCGGGCCAAGCTTGATGTTGCCAATATGTCGGCCGTCTGCGGCCAGGCAGATAGCAAACCATGGGCTGGCTGGATCATCACGATGGGCCTCCCAATAGGACTGCAAAGCCTCCAGGGTCTGAGGGAGGAAGCGGGTTTCGAGATAGCGGCTAACCTCTTTATCGTTCAGCCAACCCAGATAGGTGGCATTGATATCGGCGGGCTCAAGCGCACGCAGAACTAAGCGGGACGAGTGCAGCACCTCAGACCTCTAACCGAATAGGCAAGCCCGCATTGCGAATGTGGGAGCGGCATTGCATCGGATTCTGATCTCGCTGGCAGAAAAAGGTACCAGCAGCAACAGCAGCTGCACCTGCTTCATAGCCCGCCACGAAGTGTTCCGCACGTCCACAGCCGCCCGAACTAATTAAAGGAACGCCAATCTCAGCAACAAGTTCCTTAGTAAGCGCCAAATCAAGGCCTTGGCCGCTGCCATCGCGCTCTATAGCTGTTATCAAGATTTCACCAGCCCCTCGTTTTATAGCTTCCTTAGCCCAGATCAGCACACCCCTGCCACTAGCTTCCTGCCCCCCCTCACCCCAAACTTGCCATCCAAGCAACTCGTCCTGACGTGCATCAATACTCATGACCACACACTGGGATCCATAGGCGTTGCCAACCCGATCTATTAGTGCTGGCTCAGCCAAGGCACCCGAATTGAGAACAACCTTATCCGCGCCCCGATCGAGCAGTTGCTGCACTTGATCAAAGCTACGTATTCCACCCCCTACAGCTAGCGGGGTCGCTAGGGCATCAGCCATTGCACTAACTGAATCGAGCAGCACCAACCAACTCTCCTCGCTGCGTTCTAGATCCACCAGCACAAGTTCATCAGCCAGCTGAGCCTCATAGATTTTTGCTTGGGAGAGGGGATCCCCAATAGCCCGGCGCGCTCCAAAACCCCGAGTTACAACGAGCACCGGTTGGGGGCCACGAAAACTCTTACGCAATGCTAACTGCAACTTAGGGATCAACCGTTTCTTCAACATGATTTTAATCCCAGAAAATTTGACAAAAGCCGACGGCCCAGCTTCTGACTTTTTTCAGGGTGAAATTGCATGCCCCAGACATTGCGAATTGAATCCCCAACAGCCACAACAAACGAAGATCCGTAGTGGCTACTTGCCTGCATGTGCTCAGCGCTGTAAGGCTTAAATGCGTAGCTATGTACAAAATAAAAATCACCGTCCTGAACAATGCCGCTAAAAATTGGGCAATCAAAATGATGAAAATGCACATCATTCCATCCCACATGGGGCAGTGTTAGGCCTGGGCCAGGATCCATCCGAATCACTTCACCTGGGATCAAATTCAAGCCGGTTACTGTTTCTCCACTGTCAGCCCCCTCAAATCCCTTTGTTGATAGCAGCTGCATGCCGAGACAAATTCCAAGCAGCGGTTTATGCAATGGAGCCCAAATATTATGGAGCCACCCATTCCAGCCTCTAGTGTTCAAGGCATCCATACCGGCAGAATATGCGCCTACCCCGGGAAGAACCACATGGCTAAAACTATCGGCATCATCTGGGGGCTGGCTGAGTCGTTCTACAGACACCCCTAATCTTTCAAGCGCTGCCAATACTGAGCCTATATTTCCCAAGCCCACATCAATAACCATCACCCTCACCATAGCCATTCAACTTCCACATCCCAACTCTGATTCACAACCCTGGCAGGTTGCAGCCCAACTGCCAACTTGCTCCTCTGCCAAAACTGGATCGAGGCCGTCCTCTCGCAGCCAGTCATCAAAATCAGGAGTTTTGTCGCCACTTTCAACCGCAGAGGGATCGAATTTCCAAGGGGAAACTTGGTGACCCATGGCAATTAAATAGAATTCAGCTTCGTCGAGTCCTACTGCATCAAGAAACAGGTCTAAACTTGGCGGCCGCTTACCCTCAAACTCCTTAATCATATCTATTGCTTTTTCCTTCGTGATTCGCTGGTTGCGAAGATCGATGGCCGCCAAATGAGTGGGCCTTGAATAGCCACGCTTAATATATTTAATATAATCTCTTACACCCTGCATCCAGCACTCAATCTTCTCATAATTATATTCACTTGGCACGTTTTCAACTAGATCACCCTGCCAACCCAGCTCCTGCTGAATAATGCCCACCTGCTTCTTCACATCCCACGGGATATAGCTACCCAGGCACACAGAACGATAACCCAGCCCCCTAAGATCCTTGATTGGGGGATAACGAAATGGCTCTAGATCTCTTTCCTCTAGAAAGCCATCCAGCCTGATCAACATATCTTCAGCTGAAATGCCTAAATTTACATATCTGTTAAAACGCTCCTCATCCACCTCTTCCGCTTGATCATAATTGTAGTAGGCAGTATATTCAGCTGAAGGCTCCCCCCAAAAAATCAAGGGTACCTTCTCTTTAATCGCCACCTGCATCGGGTATGCAAAGATACCAGTATGGCAATGCCAGCAAAAATCTCCCTTCTCTAGGAATGCCTGCAGCATTAGTCTCTGCACCACCTTCCAGCTGGGGGTAAAATCATGCACATCTACCCCAAGCTTGCGAAACACTCGGTCGCAATTGGCGCGAAGATTTGGACGAAGAAAACCATGATTGAAACGCACCACCAAAGGCTTCAGCCCTGGATAACGTTTCATTAAATAGTAAAGAGTCCAGGTGCTATCTTTGCCACCACTGAAGGGCACTAAGCAATCGTAGCGGTAGCGACCTCGGTATTCCGCCACAAGGGAATCAAGCTGATCTAGACGTGTAGCCCAATCAATCTTATCCTTAACCTCTTGACCCCTACAGATATTACAAACACCTTCAGCATCGAGCACTAAAGTTTCGTGGGTCTCTGGCAGAAGGCAGCGAGTGCATCGCTTCAGCACTATGGAAGTGAGAGAAGACATGGATCAACGGGGCCAGTAACGGGGATCTAAGATAGATGTATCAGGGGAAGCCCATGAATGCCCTTCCCCCTTTGCCAAGGATAAGGGACCTTCCCAAGCCTGGACCAGGTCATTAAGCTCTGCGCGGCTGCACAGCCCTATTACCACCGCCTCCAGACCCTCCAGTGCACGGACGAAACCAAGCGCAAGCTCTAAAAGACTACAGCTGCGCCCAAAGGCCAACTGTTCAAAGTTGCGATGGTGCTGGCGAGCCTGATCACTAATCCAGGCCGGCCAGGCTTCCGTAGGGCTGATCAATAAACCCTGAAGATAAACGCTTCTAACATGGATAGCACATCCCAACTCCTGAAGCAACTCAATTGTACCGTCTACCAAGAGCCTCTGGTCGTAAATCGAGAGGGGCAATTGCACTAGATCCAGCAAATTACTATCAACATTTGCCAGATCTTCTTTGGCATAAATCGAAACCCCTAGCCTACTTACCAGACCACGATCTCGAAGGCTAATTAACCATTTTTGGAGATACTCGGATCCAGGCTTTCTAAGGTCCTCAGGGCTGTGCAATAAAAACCCATCAAGTTGATCTACACCAAGGCGGCGGCAACTGCCATGGAACGCTTCTTCCCAATTAGCAACGGAGTCTTTGCTAAAGCTGGCTTGTGACTGAGCAGGCAACTTAGTAATTAAACGAAAGCCTTGGCCTACAGAAAAGCTACGACCCAGTACCTCTTCGGCATCACCATAAGCTTGGGCTGTATCAATCAGTTTGATGCCTGACGAGGCGGCCTGAGACAGCAATGCACTTACCTCATCCGGCGGCACCTTTCCGCCATTATTAGTTATTCCATAGGATAGACCAAATTGGGCAGTACCCAAACAGATTTGGGGCTTCATAAATGCTAACCCTCAGATACAAGAATCTTGGTGAGCGATTCAGCAACCCGGATCTGATCTTCATCCGAAAGGCCTGGAAACAATGGAAGGCTAATAGCATGAGACGCATATGCCTCTGCCTTCGGGAAGTTTCCCTGCTTGAAACCAAGCCTTTGATAATAGGGCTGCAAATGCACCGGGACGTAATGGAGCTGCACACCAATGCCCACAGAACGTAAATATTCAAACACACGTCTGTGCTTTGCCGGAGTAGCATCCATTAAATAGATCACCGCAAGGTGAACTGAAGAACGCACTTCCTTGGGAATTTCCAGCAGCCGCAGCGGCAAGTTAGCCAGCAAATCTTGGTAACGTTTAAAAAGTCTATTGCGCTCAACAACTACACATTCCAAGCGCTGTAGCTGGCTCAACCCCAAAGCAGCCTGAATATCTGTGAGACGATAGTTAAATCCCAACCCCTGCTGTTCGTAAACCCATGGCCCCGCAGGCTGATTCTCAAAACGCTCCGCATCTTTAGTAATTCCATGGCTACGCAGCTCAACCATCTGACCTGCCAGCAAAGGATTATTGGTTGTAGCAACACCACCTTCACCGGTGGTAATGATCTTTACCGGATGAAAGCTAAATACTGTGATGGCGCTATGACGACAGTTACCTACCGGTTCGCCTTGATATGCACCCCCAATCGCATGGCTAGCGTCCTCAAGCACAGCAAAGCCATAGCGCTCAGCTAAGGCACCTATCTTTGCCATATCGCAACTGCTGCCTGCCAAATGCACCGGCACCACCACCTTGGGCAGCATGCCGTTAATTTCAGCTTGCTCCAGTTTGGTTGCCAGAGCCTTGGAGCTCATCAATCCAGTGGCCGGCTCGATATCAACAAAGTCAACCTCAGCGCCGCAGTAGCGACCACAGTTTGCAGACGCCACAAATGTGATCGGAGTGGTCCATAGGCGATCGCCTGGCCCTAGGCCAAGAGCCAGGCAGGCGATATGCAAGGCACTGGTGGCACTATTAACAGCTACGGCATGGCTGGCTCCCACCATGGTGGCCAAAGCGTGCTCAAAAGCCGCCACAGTTGGGCCCTGGGTGAGAAAATCGCCGTGAAGTACTTCAGTTACCGCGGCGATATCTGCCTCAGTAATTGTTTGGCGGCCGTAGGGGATAAAGGGCTGGTTCATACGGGCTGAAATGCTGGATCCACGTGCTCGCGTATCAGCTCGCGGAGCTGCTCAACGCTGAGGAATTCAGGATTTGTTCCGGAGTTATATGCAAATCCTTTCTGAACTGACTTTAGCGGTATACCAGCTTGCTGATAGCGATTCTGCACCCTACCGTCGGAAGGAAGTATTGCATAGTATTCACCCAAGTCTACGGTGGTGAAGCTATCACTAGAGGTGATCATTTCTTCATGTATCTTTTCACCAGGGCGGATTCCCGTAATCGGCTTCTCACAGCCCGGACCAATTGCTTCCGCCACGTCAATTATTCTATAGCTGGGAATCTTGGGAACGAATAATTCCCCACCCAGGGCATGCTTAAGTGCCCATAGAACCATTGCTACACCCTCTCCCAGCGAAATATTGAAGCGCGTCATTTCCGGATCAGTGATTGGCAATACGCCGGTTTTTGCACTATTAAGGAAAAAAGGTATTACCGAACCCCTGGAGCCCATCACGTTTCCATAACGCACCACCGAGAAACGCAGATCACGGGTACCTTTAATGTTATTAGCGGCGACAAACAACTTATCAGAACAAAGCTTGGTGGCACCGTAAAGATTAATTGGAGCAGCAGCCTTATCCGTGCTTAAAGCCACCACTCGCTTTACACCAGCATCAAGGCAAGCCTGAACTACATTTTCGGCGCCAAGCACATTGGTATTTATAAATTCGATCGGGTTGTATTCCGCTGCCGGCACCTGCTTAAGCGCCGCTGCATGCACAACCGTGTCAATACCTTCCAGGGCGCGTGTTAAACGAGCACGGTCACGTACATCTCCCAACAATAAGCGCAGCTGTGGATATTCAGATTCTGGAAACTGCTGCTGCAGCTCCCACTGCTTAAGCTCATCTCGACTATAAACAACAAGGCGACGAATGCCAGGATAACGACGCAAAGCCTCGGCAATGAATGCCTTACCAAAACTGCCTGTGCCGCCGGTGAGAAGAATGCGAGAATCTTGATTGAAAGTCATAAATACCTAGCAATGCTGAAAACAGCTTGACCTTTGAATACTCAAAGACTATTAATCCAGCTTAAACCATCATGACTGTTGATGGCCTAGCCGGGCCAGTGCGCTTGTGGGCGACTTTAAAAACCCTCACCAAATCTGCCTTTAAGCCGGCCAGCGCCGAGCAACTGGTGGTGATTCCAGTGGATTGATCTCGATCAGCAGCAGCCCAGGGACCCCGGCCTAGCCGTGCTGCCCTGCGAAAGCCGCTTGGTCAGCCGTGTTGAACCAGCCAGTTGCTGAGGTCGGCGGGGCCGGTGAAGTCGAGCAGGGCTTCCGCCAGCGCCTCCAGCTCATCCAGCGGCAGCGCCTGGATCCGGGCGGTGGTGACGGCATCCAGTGGCCCGCAGCGGCGGTTGAGCAGCCGCAGGGTCACCTTGGCTTCTCCTCGGGCCTCGCCGCGGGCTTCTCCCTCGCCAAAGATCTCTTGGTAAACCCGACTCTTGGTGAAATCCTCAACAGTGATGCCGCCCATGGCGCAAATCTCCTGAATAGGACGATCGTTAAATCTTGAAAGCAAAATAGCCGGCATCAGCAGGCAGGTCCTGCAGCCAGCGCAGGATCAGATCCGGTGCGCTCTGAAAGATCAGGAAAAAGAGTTTGTCGCTTGCCAAAGCGCTGCGGCAGCTATTG
>Ga0214921_10001788_pt1 | contig 36025 bp, 28 predicted proteins | sample LL1505_MetaG_FD_177992 | JGI IMG/M metagenome (GOLD analysis project Ga0214921, IMG submission 177992) | Freshwater microbial communities from Lake Lanier, Atlanta, Georgia, United States - LL-1505 | ecosystem: Environmental > Aquatic > Freshwater > Lake | place: USA: Georgia | collected... | reverse complement strand
CATACGTACTGGTGGGCAACTACTAGCAAGATCTTTGTTGGCTTGGTAGCTCAGTTGGTACGAGCGAACGACTGAAAATCGTTAGGTCGCCGGTTCGATCCCGGCCCAAGCCACTGAATTAGTTCTGATCTACCATGGAGAAGGCAGGAATATGAAACTGCTTGAGACTGCAAGAAGGTTTCTAACTTCCACATTCATAAAGTGGTTACTAGTTGGCACTATGAGTTTGCTCTTGGATATTGTTGTTTTTACATATTCGTACTACTTGATTGAAATAGTTTTTGTCTCGAACTTTATTGCTGCGATGATTTCTACATCTTTCAATTACTTAGCACATTATTTTTGGACCTTTGATTCGGTCTCAGCACACCGTAAGACTCTGATGCGATATTTTCTAAACATTCTGTTTTTGTGGGTGATGAGTTCTTTGATTATTGAAGTTCTTATGAGTGAAGGATTAGGGGAAGTTTTATCGAAGGCACTTTCCATGTGTATTCTATTGCCATTTAACTTCTTTATTTTACGAAAGTATGTTTATTTCAATCCATCGGAGCATTAAGAGATTTATTTTGGTTTTCCGTCTATCCAATCGATCCAAATACTGGGTAAATCGGGAGAATTAGGGCTTAGAAGATTACGGATATCTTGATTCCAATCGGAGTGAAATGTATATGAATTCGTTCGGGCCCATGTAACTTCTAGTACATCCGGGAGAAACATTCCGCTTATGAATCGATGGGAACCTTGGTTATTTGCATGGACCACAATTGGAGAATGAGTACTAGTTAGTTTTTTCAAAGCACTCAATTTTTCCTCTAAATCAAGAAAATTGTTTAGGCCATGAAATTCTAAAATGATTTGACGGAACTTTACGAGATCCGAAGAGGCAAGTTCACTCAAAATTTTCCACTCAGCACCTTCTATATCTACTTTCAAAACATAGTCTTTTGCATCAACTTGCTGGCCAAGCAACTGATGGATAGTTACGCCATTTCCAGAGTCCCCACCTGGGACGAGAGGTTTTCTTATCATTTCAAAATTTCCTATTGGTGGATTGAAATTAGGCACCGTGTGATCAACTAGAACAACCTTTAATACTTGTTTTTCACATTCTTCATCGAAACTGACATTATCACCAACCCCAATGGAAAACAGCACATCAGATTCTTTCAAGTCATCTACAATTGCGTAACCGCCATCGCCATGATTGCCAAATCTTGCGATTTTGGCTTCGATCTGCTGATTGACCGTCAGAATTTTTCTTAGCTGAAAAGCAAAGTCGATAACTTCTTCTTCCAAGTTAAAAGGGCTGTAGAATGTTTCAAGAACACCCCGATGGATGTTTAGTGGGTTCTCCATTAAACCAATTCTATTTTCAGCAGCATTTAATCTATTCTCCGAGCTATCTAATCTCGTGTCCACTCGTAATTCAGTTTCGGTTAGCCTCGACTCGATAGCTCCTAGCCTCGACTCGATAGCTCCTAGCCGTGATTCAATACTTTCCTTGAAATTCCAAAAATTGACCGATGCTAGAAGTTTTTGTGTTAGTACCCCTAGTAAGAACTTCAGCGCTCTTCTGATCATGGTTTCGCTCGACTCCTTACGAAAATCATACTTGCTGTTGTTCGAAATTATAGAGGGATTTTAGGGAAGTTTTTAAGTAAAGCACTTTGATTTGGTAGTCTTTGAAAATGGGAGATGCGACATTTCAGGCTAGAGAGAGATTGTTTAGTTTTTTAAAGCACGTTGACCGTACATCAAAGTCAAGCTTGAATGATCCTGAATTCAATGATTTAAGTTCGATGATTGAGTGCCTTATGGGATTAAACTCTTCAAATAAGGATTGGAACGCTCTTGAATCGTGGGCTCTTGTTTACTACGTACTTTCTGGCTCTTTACCAATAAGAGGTGACTTGATCTCACTGAGGTGGGGATACCAACAAAATGGTACGAGTGGGGCGGGCGAGGCATATGAAAAGCTCCAAAAGGAGTTCGTTGAAGATTCCAAAATTTCCTTCGTTAATCTAGAGCCTGACAGTATTTGCATTGATATTTCGCATACGATTAATTACCCCTTCAATACGGGAATTCAGCGAGTCATTCGGCAACTAGGTGCGAACCTGCTCACAAATCCTCGAGTTAACTGGGTTGTCTGGAATGAAAATCATCAAGTTTGGCAACTTGTTGACAAAAAAATAGTTTCAGAAAAACTACCTTTCCGACAGAATGTCGAAAGTTCTTCAGTTGAAAAGAAGAACGGTCGGATTGCGAAAGTGCTGATTGCAGCCTTTTGGCATGGGCTTTTTAGCTCGTACCGATACTTAATCTCTAATTCTGGAAGAGAACAAGCTCTGCGGACATCCCCGCTTACGCGATCAATTAAATTCTTCAGGAATAGGCACTTGAACAATTCTACTGGCGGGAATTACTTGTCAGAAAGTATTCAAGTGCCCTTGCTCTACAACCAAACGCTCCTCATCGTCGAACCAATTCAAGGAGAACGAATAGTCAGCAGACTCCTGTACTTTAGAAACATTGGGAACTTGAGTGTTTTGGTATACGACTTACTGCCCATTTCAAACCCGGAGTTTTTTGCATCTTCGAGCATACAAACTTTTCCAAATTATTTAAATCTTCTCTCAAAAGCTTCAAACATCGTAACAATCTCAGAATTTACGCTTAACCAGGTCAAGAAGTTTACAAATGAAGATTCCAATAGAAATATCAAATCGATACATCTGCCGATTGGATTTAGTGAAGTCCTAGATGACAAATCAGACAGTGTCACACCGCCAAAGTTTTTGTGCGTCGGAAGTATTGAACCTAGAAAGAATCACTTGTCTGTTCTTAGAGCAGCGGAAGACTGCTGGCAGAAGGGTTTTGAATTTCAGCTTGTGTTGGCCGGGGGACAGGGTTGGAATAATGGTTCCGTAATTGAATATTGCAAAGAGTTAAAAACTAGAAATAGGGATCTGCGAATAATAAATGATGTGTCTGATTCAGCTCTTCTAGATCTCTATCGCGAGGCTTTTGCCTTCATTTCGGTTCCATGGGTTGAAGGTTTTGGATTGCCTCTGGCAGAGGCGATGTCTACAAGAAAGCCAGTGATTGCAAGTGATATCGCCTCCCATCGAGAATTTGGTGAGAAAAAGAATGTCTTCTTTGTTGCGCCTGATGATGTGCGCGGAATCGCTAGTTTGATGTCAAGACTACTTAAATCTCACATCGATGGGCCACAAAAGAATGAGAATCCTAGAAAGTATTATTCTTGGGTAGAATATGCAGAAGAATTGCTAGTGGCAATAAAAAAATAATGCCTCATTAGGTTAAGGTATTGCAAAAGAGGGAATTGTGAGGGGTTTGTGAAAACTGCACTTATTACTGGTATTACGGGCCAAGACGGTCACCATCTCACAAAATTTTTATTGAGCGCTGGATACAACGTAGCCGGATTAGTTAACGGACAGCGAAATTCCAGAGAAGATAGTTTTTCTAGTCTCTTCCCCGAGGTTAAGTTGGTTCAGGGAGACCTAACTGACTTTTCAAGTCTCCTCCAGATCGTCCATGAGATTCAACCGGACGAGATTTATAATCTTGGAGCAATTAGTTTTGTTGGATTGAGCTTTAAGCAGCCAGAATTGACTGCAAATGTAACTGGCTTAGGAGCACTAAGACTTCTTGAGGCAGTAAGAAAAGTTGGTGGAGAGAAAAGTATTCGTTTTTACCAAGCATCATCTTCTGAAATGTTTGGGAAGGTGCGTGAGACTCCGCAGAGTGAGTTAACTCCTTTTCATCCTAGATCGCCATATGGTGTGGCGAAGGCTTTTGCTCACTACACATGTGTGAACTACCGCGAGGCATATGACATGCACATATCTAGCGGCATCCTCTTCAACCATGAAGGCGAATATCGTGGACATGAGTTCGTCACGAGAAAAATTACCTCCAACGTCGCAAGGATTAAACTAGGAATTCAAGATAGTTTTACACTTGGCGACTTAACTCCTCAACGTGACTGGGGATATGCTGGAGATTATGTAGAAGCGATGTGGAAGATGACTCAGGTGGATGAGGCTGGTGATTTTGTAATAGCAACCGGCCAAACGCGTTCGGTTCGAGACTTTGTTGTCGCGGCACTTATTGCAGCGGGATTAGAGCCTGACGTTGAAAAATACGTTAGTTACGACATGACAATGAAGAGGCCATCAGAAGTTGATTTACTTGTGGGCGATGCCTCCAAGGCTAAGCGCGAATTAGGTTGGGAGCCGAAAACTACATTTGAAGAGCTTGTAGGTTTGATGGTAGAAAATGATTTAAGTATAGAATCGAAAAAAACTAAGGCTTAATCTCTCACTCCAATTTGAATACCCCAGCTTGAAACCTCTGAGTTATCGCTAGTCGTTAAAGCGACCGAAAATTTTTCGATCTTCCCAGTTATCAAAGTTGGAGGTAGCTGGATTGCAGTTTCACCCTCAGAATTGGGTGTGAACTCAAAATTCTCAACCTGGCCATTCTTTAAACTGGTCAGCGACAGCGTGAACATTGAATTATTGAGCTTCTGATCGGAGAACATCCGTATCCGCATTAGATATACATGTTGATTACTAGTGCGTTCTGCTCGCAATCTCAAATTGATTGTAGAAGAGCGGGGGAATACTTGATACAACCCATTGAAGCCAAGTTCGCTTGACTGATCAATCCTCCAAACAAATTTCTTTCCAGGGGAATCGTCGGCAAATGATTGCGACCCCACTACAGGTCTTGACTTACAAACTGTTTCTTGAAGGTTGATTGACACAAAACGGCTACTTGTGCCTAATTGAGGTCCTGATAATTCAGAAATGCAAGTTGCTCTTTCCTTTAGGATTATGCCCAAATTGAGGTTATCGGATTCATTCAAATACGTCCGATCAATTAACGCCCCGCACGCTCCGAGAGACTGGGCAAAATCTACTTGCTCGTCAAGGTTCGCCCGAGCGAAAGGTGGGAACTCTGAAATCAAAAATTGCCAACTTGCAAAATTCTCAGTTCCTTTGATCCCGGCATATGACCAACGGAAGTAACCTTGATCGACTATCGGAATCTGTAATTGACCGTAGTCAATATTCTGATCATCAGGCCTATCAAACTCTGGAAATGGGTAAATTGGGAGATTCACAATTGAACAATTCTTTGGGTGAATTGTTTTAAGTTCATTTAGAACTCGCTGAAAGTCTTTAAGCTGTGATGTCGTAGCATCATTTAAAGCGATGCTAGGTGGACGGTACATACCAAATTGCCTGGCATCAGAAATGGGAAAGGAAATCAAAAGAATTGCCATAGGCAGAATTATTAATTTGTTTTTGCTCAGTCTAATTAACTCAGATTTCTTCACTCGAGATATCAAAAGACCGAGTAACAAAAGAGTTAACAGTGAAATGGCTATACTCAAGCGACCCCACGCCCGAATTTGCGGAAGAATTCTTGATACGCCATAGTTTATGGGTGACACGAAGTAGAAAAGTAAAGTCGTAGAAAGAATCAAAATGACAAAAACCAAGCTGCTATCGAGTTGAAAACGATCACTGAGTGGTTGAACACGAACATTTAACAACTTCAACAAACCTTTACCCAAGACATATATAAGTATAAAAACTAGAATTGCACCACTTAGCGCTCCAACTTGTGACCCCTCCCATGAAATTCTTGACTGCAAATAGGCCACTAGATCTGGACGCTTAATTGCCCGCAAACCGAATGAGTAAAAATCAATTAATAAGCTCTCAGGTGTACCGGCATAAACAATCGCTTCTACTGGACTCCTATCTGCCAACCCAGTTAAATTCAAGATCGATCTAATTCGAAATAAGATCGGTAAAGTTTGTAACAGTAGACCCACTGCGAAGATTGAAACGCTATAGAATGGCAATATTAATTGTTTACTAGAATTCTTTATTCTCTCAAAGTTTGTTTGATTCAAAGAATCAAAATTCACAAAAATTGCCAAGAATATCAATGATGCGGAACCAAAAATTATAAGAAAGAAACTGTAATAGTAACCAGACATGAATGACAAACCACCAAGAAAGGTTATTGCCAAAACTTTCTTTTGAGAAAGTTGTTCGGATCTGTATACCTGTTTAAACGCCACATAGATTGCCGCTAACCCCAATGGCAAAGACCAAGTAAGCCCAAGGAAAAAGTGGCCTTCAGCTCTTACTAAGTTATAGGTGTTTAGAGAAAATGCAAATCCCACTGCAAAGGAAAGAATCCGATTTATTCCCAATATTCGAGCCAAAACGTATACGGCTGCAGCGATGGGTCCGGCTTTTAGAATGGAAAAAATATGAATGATTTGAGACGGATCATTTATCCCGGTCATATCCATAAACACTTTGATCCCTAAAACTTCTATGGTGTTTCCTACTGGATAAGAGGTAAAGTCCAGTTTTTGTGGCCAACCAAATCGGGACGAGCTAATGTTTTGAAGCAATATCTCAAAATAACTTGTTTGATCCACAACCTTGATGTAGAGACCCGTAAGCAACCCGTCGCCTGCTAATGGGATTACATTCTTAAACAACCCGCGTGGTGTCTCCTTAAAAATCCAAAGAGAGGATGTAAACGCTACTAAGGCCAGAGCGGTGGCTGTAATGAAATCCTTAAGTGAGTCTTCCCACCTAGAATACACTCGTTTGGTAGACACAATCTTTCTCACTTAAGAACACATGTCCCGGCTTGAATCTCTCTGAAATCTAAATTTGGAAGCGGTCTAATGAAGGCGCCACTCGGATCCAATGCTAATTCAGGAACTTTCCAGTGTGTCATTAGTAAACCGGAATGACTCAATCCGGTGCCATCTTGAACTAGACAGACATTTGCGATAGCCGGACCAAAATCATTTTTTGAATTACTCGTGATAGTTACGACCTTAAGTTTTGTGAAATCAATTTTCGCTTGTGTTTCATCATCGAGAAAGGGTGCGAGATACGAAAAATAGGTGGTTGGGGTCAGGAGGAACATGTCAAAAGCCCATATGGTGCTCTGGTCAAGCGCTCCTTTCCTAGAGTTTATCCCCACCCAATCATCAATTCTTGATTTATCTGCTAACTTGGGAACAAAGGTACCTCTAGTTAAGTTGGGAAGTACTGCAATTGACCTTTGTCGAACTCCTGACAAAGTGCAACTAGATCCTAAGAGGCAGTCAGTGAAGTCCGGGAAAATTGACTTTGTGTTAAATAGATAAGCGAGCCTTATGCCCGTATTCGCGTAGAAGGATCCTGCGTTAGTTTCATATGCGTCATTTTGATTAGAAGATATGAAAATGTCCGACTCTTTAACACCCGCAAAAATTTTAGAATTTTTCGTAAGATCTTGCCAAGAATTGTATTGGAAATTTCTTACCGTGGTTTCACCAGAGACCCGCCAATTATGATTGAAATTAACAATCATGATTAGGGCAAACACTGTAGATATTTGACGAATTCTAGCTTCATGCTTGGATTTATTGATATAGTTAATCTTTCTTGACGGTTTCTTTTCTCTTATCGTTTTCCTTGTTTGCACTGATTTAAGAGTAGTACCCGCCATTCGATTCAAAATCAAAGCCATGAGTATAGCTGTTCCAAACTCGGTAATCATTACGCCCAGATATGTGTGCTTGAGATCTGCTCGATTCCACCAGCTAGGTTGTATGGCCATCATAAAACCTGGTGACAAAATCATTGTAAAAGAAAAAAGTATCAAAAGTATCGAATATCTCTTAAACTCTAAATTCTTCGAGTTATCAGTAACTTTTCTCTCACTGCTCCCAATTTGATCTCTTGAGAGGTGATTGAAGCTAATGTAGATTAGAACGATCAAGAGTCCACCTGCAATAACACTTAGGGCGCTGAATCGGAAATCTCCCTCTCGCAGACTAATCAATGGAAAACCCATTAGTGTCTGAGAGAAAAATACTTCAATGGATGACCAAGATAGTCCAAGCACGTAACTACCTGAAATTGCGTTTGCGCGTGGCCGTAAATATCCGAAAACTAACAAGCCATAACTGATCCAGGAAATTGCGATAGGAATGAAACTAAAACTCAATATCCTTTTAAGATTATAGGTTCTCGTCTGAAGTGGGCTAGATTCATTTACAAGCAAAGTGCTACCAATCAGAAACGCAATTACCAGCAGGGGGAATAGAAGGAATCCAAATTCATATGTAGACATCGCTGCGAAATAAATGACTCCGGAAATCGTTCCAAGAAGAATACCAACATGGTTCTTCCTCTTACTTCCGGCGAAGTATGCGAAAACAACTGCCAAAAAGATCTTTATCAGCAAACTTGGAAGCATGACTGCAAAAGCTAAATGCGGATCAAAGTCTCGACGGAATTGAATGGTAATCGAAAGTGATGCTAGTGTGAAAATTGCAAGTGAGTGAGAACGAGAAAATAGAAAACAGATAGCAACTAGGAGTAAGCCAGCAATAAACAGCATTGAAACTTGATAAAACTTATACTGCCAGAGTTCTGTGAGATAAGAGAAAACGAATCTTGCTTCGATCCAAGCTAAGGGATAAAATCGGCCAACGCCTTTCATCCATTGATCATTCCAAAACATCGCTTCGGTCCAAATGTTCCAATTAGTCAATGCTCCATATCGCCATTGAATCCAATATGGCGTTTGGCTTATTGGCCAATCATCCCCCGCCCAACTGGAGCGAAATATCGTGGAGATGTTTATTGCCCAGATTGCACCAAATCCCAGATACGCTCCCAAAAGTTTTTGTCTGGAAAATTTTGAGGCGAAAATCTTCATGGTTCTGGTTATTCTCAAATAATTGCTTTTCTCTTGTTGTTTTCTCACTTTCAACTATTCACCATTTCAAGTGTTCCAATGCATATCCAATATCTTTTTGACAGAGTTCTAGAGGATCCTTGCCTTCAAGGAGGAGGCCTTTCCACCATTCCACCGTTGCCTGTACTGCACTCCTTTGGCTCCAAACCGGAACCCAGTTGAGTGATTCTTTAGCTAGTAGTGAACTTAGTTCTAATTTACTAGCCTCGTAAACAGAGTTTGTTGAGCTATCCATCTTGACTGTTGCAGATTCTCCCCAGCATGTCATAGCGATTTCAACCACTTCACTAACCGTTAAACTTGTTTCTGCTGGTCCGAAGTTAATTGACTCAATATCACTTCCACTGAGCACCTCTTGTAGCGTAAGAAGATAGCCGACCAATGGATCTAGTACATGTTGCCATGGTCGCGTGCTCATTGGATTTCGAACTTGAACAACTTCTCCGAGAGTAAAGCCGCGAATTAGATCCGGAATTAGCCTATTTTTCGCCCAATCGCCCCCACCAATCACGTTACCAGCTCTGGTGGCTACGACTTTTGGCCCACCTGAAGACTTTGCGATTTGCTGCCAAGCGGCTATCGCAGCTTCGGTACCAACTTTACTAGCGCTATATGGATCCTTACCGCTGAGAGCGTCACTTTCTTTGAATGCAACACCACGATTATCATTCTTGTACACCTTGTCGGTGGTGATTGCAATAAATGCCTTAACAGTTTCGGTTCGAAAAACTGCATCCAGAAGATTCACGGTACCCAAAACATTAGTTTCAAATGTTTCGCGTGGAGCTTTATAAGATTCGATCACCAAGGGTTGCGCTGCAAGGTGAATAACGGTTACAGGCTTTGTGCGCATGACAAAATTTTGAATAGAATTCAAATCCCTAATGTCTGCGTATACCTCAAGAATCTTTTCTTCCCGACCAATTCGGTCAAAAAGGGAGTCCACTTGTGGGGCAAGTGAGTAGCCCACCACTTCGACGCCTAGTTCTTCTAGTAGTAAAGTTAGCCACGTCCCTTTAAAGCCTGTGTGGCCCGTTACAAGCACTGGTCCATCTAGTGTCTTCCCGAGGGAATTGAGCCTTGATACCATGCTCTAACTGTAGTCTCTACCCATTAAACATCAAACAAGGCACCAATTATGCGGCGTAGACAGGGATGAAATTGAGCGAGAATTTAGACTCAAAAATTGATGAGTTAGTATCTGAAGCATTTAATGAATTGCACCCTTCAAAGCCTTTTGTGGCAGGAGAATCTAATATTCCTGTCACGGGCAAGGTATTCGGTCAAGAGGAGTTAAGGGCAGCAACAAAAGCTAGCTTGGATTTCTGGTTAACCTCGGGTCCGTATACAGAGGAATTCGAATCCCGATTCGCTAAAACCGTCGGAATGCGTCATGCGTTCATGGTCAATTCTGGATCTTCAGCAAATCTACTCGCGTTAAGTTCTCTTACGAGCCCTGCACATGGTGAACGATCCCTAAAACCTGGTGATGAAGTAATCACTGTGGCAGCGGGCTTCCCAACGACTGTGACACCAATTTTACAAAATGGCCTGGTGCCTGTTTATGTAGATGTTGATCCTGAAACATATGTGGCGATCGATGAACAAATAGAAGCCGCTATTGGCCCTAAAACAAGAGCAATCATGATGGCCCACACCCTTGGTAATCCAATCAACTTGGATCACATTCAAACATTAGTTAAGAAGCACAACTTGTGGTTGATTGAAGATAGTTGCGACGGATTAGGTGGAACCTATCGAGGCCAGCAGTTGGGAACATTTGGAGATTTGTCCACCTTCAGCTTTTATCCTGCACATCACATAACGACAGGTGAAGGTGGCGCTGTCTTAATTAAGAAAGTTGCCCACAAAAGAATTATTGAATCATTCCGCGACTGGGGACGTGATTGTTGGTGCCCACCTGGCTGCGATAACACCTGCTTGAAGCGTTATGAGTGGATGCTGGGGGAACTACCCGCAGGCTACGACCATAAGTACACGTATTCGCATTTGGGATACAATCTCAAGTCTGGCGACATCCAAGCAGCAATCGGATTGGCACAACTCGATCGTCTCGATTCATTTATCGAACTACGTAGGCGGAATTGGGCATACCTCCTTAACGGCTTGAAGAACTTAGAGGAATTCTTTATCCTTCCAAAAGCGACAGAAAACAGTGACCCTTCTTGGTTTGGATTCGCTCTTACCGTCAAATTGAATTCACCTAAAACTCGAAACCAGATTGTTCAAGAGTTGAATGAAAAGAAAATCGGAACTCGCCTACTCTTTGGGGGGAATTTGCTGCGTCAACCAGCATTTGTTGGCACTCCTCGAAGAGTCATTGGTGATTTAAAGAATACCGATAAGGTAATGAATGACACATTTTGGATTGGTGTATGGCCAGGGCTTTCGACTGAAATGCTGGACTATATGATCGATAGCTTAAAATCAATTCTTGAAATACAAAATTGATTAGTCAATAGAGAGATTGTCGGAGAATGCAAAAATCAATAGCAGTGATAGCACCGGTCTTTAATGAAGAAGAATGCATTCTCGAATTTATCAAGCAAATAACGGAAGTGTTCGACAACAACCAAGAATACTCTTGGCGATTGATTTTGGTAGAAAATGGATCCACTGATGCGTCTTGGAATCTCATGAGAGGGGCTAGCCAAAGTAGAAACGATATTGATGTAATTAGACTTTCTAGAAACTTTGGCATGGATGGGGGTCTTGCGGCTGGCCTTAAATTTGCAAGAGAAGATGCCGTAATTTTAATGGCTTCAGACCTGCAAGACCCACCACAGGTAATTCCTTTGTTTTTAGAAAAGTGGCAGGAGGGATTCGATAACGTTTTCGCCATTGTAAGCAAACGTAACGGCGTCCCCTTGTTGCGTAGAATAAACTCCCAAATCTTTTATCTAATTGCAAACAAAATGACGGGAAATTTAATCCCAAAGAATGTGAGTGACTTTAGACTTCTCTCGAAACGTTGCTATCAACAATTAATCCATCTGGAAGAAGTCAATCCCGTGCTGCGCGGCTTAATTGCTTGGCTTGGGTTCGAATCGAGTGGTATTCGCGTCGAAAGAGCTCCAAGATTTGGTGGAAAGAGCAAAGCTTACTCCTGGAAAGTTATCGGCTTGGGAATTAGGGCAATCTTGGCGCACTCACTAATTCCTCTACGTTTTATTTCCCTCATGGGGGCAGTTTTGAGTGTTGGCGCTTTCTTAACACTAATCGTGGCCACGTTTCTATTCTTAACTTATGGTGTGCCGTTTCCTGGTTTTGGGACTCTACTGACTGTAATCGTATTTTTGTTCGGGTTACTGTTCTCTATGTTAGGAATGATCGCCGAATATGTGGGGATGATTTATCAGGAAGTTAAAAAACGTCCTAATTTTATTGTTAAAGACACTTACCTTCATTCTGACTGAGTGGGATACTTTTTACCTCTAAAACCATATCCTCTTGCCCGGCTACGGAAAGAGATTGCAGAACTTATGGTTTAAGCGGGTATGATTCTCCAAGCCAATCGAATCTGACAGGGGCATGACTTGAAAGTTGTAATTTTGGCAGGTGGACTCGGTACACGAATATCAGAAGAAACTGTTGATAAGCCAAAACCAATGGTCGAGATTGCTGGGAAGCCAATGCTCTGGCACATCATGTCAATTTTTTCAGGGCAAGGTTATGACGATTTTGTAATTGCGGCAGGCTATAAGTTTGAAGTTATTGAAAAGTGGGTGCAAGAACTAAAGGAATCCTGGTCCGTGACAGCTCTCAATACGGGTCTTGAGACTCAAACAGGGGGACGAATTCTTCAGTGCTTAAGACAATTTCCTGGTGAGCGAGTCTTTGTGACTTACGGGGATGGTCTAGGAAATGTGAATCTAAATGCGTTACTAGATTTTCATGAACATCAGGGAAAGATTGCCACTGTGACAGCTGTTCGCCCTCCAGCAAGATTCGGTGTGTTGGAATCACAAAATGGAGTTGTCACACAATTTGGAGAGAAAAATCAAGCTGATTCTGGCTGGATAAATGGAGGTTTTTTCGTTCTTGAACCTGAGACAATAAAATACATTCAAGATATGCGAGAGCCTTTTGAGACTGGAGCTATTCCTAGACTTGTCAATGAGAAGCAACTTGCTGCGTATCACCATGATGAGTTTTGGCAGCCGATGGATACTTTGCGTGAAAAAAACGTCTTATCTAAACTTGCTTTGGAAGAAACTCCGCCATGGTTGAGCCAAAAGTAATTCTGAGGAGTTATTCAGAGTTTGTTTTTATAATGAGTGAGGTTTGTGAATGAAGTACTCAGATGTATTCATGACCTGGTTACGAGCAGAAGGATATACCCATTGTTTTTATTTGAGTGGGGGAAATGTAATGCATCTCTTAGAATCCGCTAGCCAAAACTTCGAATGCATCCCTTTTGTACATGAAGTGAGTGCTGGAATAGCAGCAGATTATTTCAACGAAGTTTCCGATGGCAATAGCCGAGCTTTTGTTCTCGTTACCGCTGGGCCCGGTTTAACCAATATTGTCACGGCGATTGCTGGAGCATGGACTGAAAGTCGAGAGCTTCTCGTAATTGGGGGTCAAGCGAAAGTATCTGACCTTTCGAGAAGCAAGTACCGCCAAATCGGATTTCAGGAGATTGATGGAAAAAGTCTTTGCCAAGGAATTACAAAAGAGTCGGTCATAGTTGAAAGTCAAATATCAAGGGAAGAATTGCATGAATTGTGTGAGTTGACACGAGCTCCAAGAAAAGGGCCTGTGTTTATCGAGTTTTGTCTTGATGTCTCTGCTAGTAGCTACCTTAAAGAACACGAGAGAAATCTTCTTGAACCCACAATAAGAGTAGCGCCGGTCCCAAATTTCGACTTAGACTCAGTTAAGAGTTTAATTTTACAAAGTAAGCGTCCAATTCTATTAATTGGTGGAGGTGTCCCTAGAGATTATGATTTATCCGGTCTGAAAGAGTTTCAACTCCCCATGGCAACTACATTTAACGGGGCTGACCGACTCGGATTTGAATACCCCTACTACTGTGGAAGACCCAATTGGTACGGTTCTCGATGGTCGAACATAATTATTCAACAGGCAGATCTTGTCATTGCAGTAGGAACAAGACTTGGACTTTTGCAAACTGGTTACAACTATCAGAGTTTCGCACCTTTAGCAAAAATCATTCATGTGGATATCGATAAGAATGAAACTTCAAAAGGTTTTCCCCGAACAGATTTGATTTTGAATATAGATGCGAGTCAATTTCTAGAATCTCTGAAGACGATTCTTGTTAACGATTTGCGAAACGATTGGACATCTTGGCATCAATTGATTTCGATCATCAGAGATGAACTTGCTGTTCCGGATTCTAAGAACATAGCAAGAGAAAACTATCTAGAATTTCATGGTTTTTTGTTTGACCTCTTTAAGTTGTGTGATGAGCGAGACATTATTTCCCCCTGTAGTAGCGGTGGGACGTATACAGGCACCATGCAAGTCTTGCTAAACAAAGAGGGCCAAAAAATTGTTTGTAGCCATGCTCTAGCAAGCATGGGTTACGGCTTACCTGGCGCAATTGGAATGTCACTCGCATATCCTGACAGGCGTGTAGTGGCGCTTGAAGGTGACGGAGGATTTGCCCAAAATATGCAAGAACTTGGGGTAATCAAAGCCCAACAAAATAATATAAAAATCTTTATCTCAAGTAATCGAGGATACGCTTCAATTCGGAATTCACAAAAGGCATACTTTAATGGGCATTACATCGGATGTGATGAGCTGACTGGTCTCGGTTTTCCGAATTGGGGTACATTGTTTGAGGCCTATAACATCCCAGTAATGGTCATAAACACTCTCAACGCTTTTAGTAGTGATTTTTTGAATCACTTTAATAAACCTGGTCCTACTGCCTTCATATTGGACTTGGACCCAGAGCAAGAATACTTTCCAAAAGTCGGTAGCCAGATAAATAATGAAGGTTTCATGGAATCATCACCCCTACATCTAATGAATCCTCCACTCTCGGACAATGATTACAAAAGATACCTTCCATATCTCTAAAGGATGCCTTTGAAAATTATCGTAACAGGAGCTACGGGTTGGATTGGCCGCAGCGCTCTAGAGGAAATCGATCGCTCCTTACCTCAGAATATTGAGTTAATAGGAATAAGTCGCTCTTCAAAACAACTCATACTCAATTCAGGACGAACTATAAAGTTAGTAACAAAGAACGATGAATCAATTCAACAAAATGTAATTGGAATAATTCAGGCAGCTTTCCCCACTCAAAACTTGATCACACATATGGGGCCAGATAAATACAATTCAGAATGCAATACCCTCCTAGATTGGCTAAGAGATTTTCTTCAAGTATCAAAGCCTGATTGGTTGATTTCCATCTCTTCGGGAGTGCTAAGTGTTGGAAACACTGATGATCCAAGACACGGTGGTGATTTGGCTCTTTACTCGAAGTGGAAAAAGATTGAAGAGAAAATTGCTTTAGAGTCATCTATTAAATCTGTACTTGTTGGAAGACTCTTCTCTGCATCAGGAAGATTTATGACTAAGCCAAAGTCTTATGCCTTGGGAGATTTTATAACCTCCGGAATTCTAGGGGAAGCCATATCTGTAAGGTCGTTGCGGGAATCGAAAAGAAGTTACATCGATGCTGAAGAATTCTTAGGTGTCTTGCTAAAGTCAGTAAACAAGAATGAGAGACTTGTTGTAGATTCCTCAGGCATAGTGCTCTCTATACTCGAACTGGCTACTATTGTTCAGAAGTACTTTCCAAAATCCATCCTGGAGGTTCCCTCCAAGTTACAAAGTGGGTCTGATGATTACTTCTCAAGAGATCCCTTAAGATTTGAAAATTTGGCAAAAACCTCAAATGTTGAAATTTCTGGGATTGATGAACAAGTTTCCAGGACAATTGCAGGAATAATGAAATCGTCTCAATTCTGATTTACTACCTGGGTGTATGATTGGTTTATGCATGAATCCAAAATAGACAGTTTAGAACAACATGTTCGCCTAATTGATTTCGAATACTCTGCAAGTAAATTACTAGCAGTGTCATCATGGGATTACCTTCAAACTGGCGCTGGCGCTGGTTCATCGGCACAAAGAAATCGAGATTTGTGGGAGGGTATAAAACTGGTTCCACACGTTTTGCGGGGTGTGTCTAACCCAAGTACTCAAGTAAAAATCTTAGGCCGAACATGGCCACATCCAATTTGCTTAGCGCCTGTTGCTTCGCATGGTGCTTTTCACGCGGGAGCAGAAATCGAATCACAGTTTGGAGCTTCTGCTGCAAATGCGACTCTAACTGTTTCAACACATGGAAGTTTGAGCATTAAAGAGTTTTCTGTTGGAATCAAGCAACCTTGGTGGTTTCAACTTTATATTCATAGAGACAGAGCGATGTCTGAGAAGCTAATTTTGGAAGCGCAGGCCTGTGGCGCTGAAGCAATAATCCTTACGATTGATACTCCAGTTGCTGGTTACAGAGATCAGGACAGAAAAAGCTTTGTTGGAACATCACAGCGACTTACACCCGGTCAACCAGACTCGAGCTACCCTAATTTAGCTGGATTGAAAAGATTTGAAGAAGATCTACCGCGACACAGGAAGGTGCTTGATCCTGTCTTGGATCCTGAAGTTACATGGAAAGATATCGAATGGGTACTGCGTGTTAGTGCAATCCCAGTCATAGTAAAAGGCGTCTTGCGCCCCGAGGACGCTACTCGGCTCTTAGGTCTAGGAGTTTCTGGATTAGTCGTATCAAATCATGGAGGCCGAAATCTTGATGGTGGGATATCAGCAATAGTTCAATTGCCGTTAATACGTCGGGCAGTTGGTGAGAATGCCCTCCTATTCGTGGATGGTGGCATAACTAGAGGCAGTGACATTGTGAAAGCGCTTTCTCTAGGGGCAGATGCCATCATGATCGGCCGGCCGTATATTTGGGGTTTAAGTTGCTTTGGGGCTGCTGGCGTTCAACGTGTTATTGAAATTCTTCAAACAGAACTTGAAACGACAATGATTCTGTGTGGAATGAGTTCCATCGGTGAAATCGATAGTGACCTTACCTGGACGGGTTAACCAAAGATACGAACTCTTTCATCCATGGCCCCATGTCTTTGTAGTGTGCAGTAGTACATAAGTTTCCATCTAAAACAGCAGGTAAGTCCATATAAGTACCTCCTGCATTCTCGATATCCAGTTGAATACTATAATACCCCGAAACCGTGCGATTTCTCACTACGCCTGCTGAGATTAGAATTTGAGCACCCTGGCAAATACTTGCAATTGGTTTGTTCGCCTCATTAAAACCTCTGGTCAAATCAATTAGCGCTTTATTTTGGCGCAAGTACTCAATAGCTAATGCACCACCTGGTATAACGAGTGCGTCATAATCTTCGACAATTACTCCCTCGAGAGAAATTTGGGGCTTAATTATACTTCCTTTATTTGTTGTGCATTCCTCACCACTAGGAGTTGCTACAAAAACACTAAAGTTAGTTTCTTCGGATAGACGATACTTTGGATAAAAAAACTCATGATCTTGTACGTGCTTTCCACCGACTAGGACTATTTTTGACATCATTTTCTCCCATTTAATTGAATACCTAATGCAACTTTATCACTGAAATCTTGTTCAGCTACGTCTCGAGGTGAAGAAAAAGTAATTGCGTGGAGTGATTCATGGCTTGTATTTATAACTACTACAAGATTCAAACTTTTTGACCATTCGTCTAGGGAGTTTGTATTCAATTCAGTGCCTGGATAGAAATGGATTGTGTGGTCACCCATCTGGAATTGATAATTACTAGATTCAAAGTTGCGACTTTGAAGCCATTGCTGAAAATAAATTCCTTGATCGGTTGGAGTTTCATGCTCAATACCCTCGTATGCACTTTTAACTCGCCCGTATGAGTCATCTAGTCGTATCAAATCAAACTTATCAACCGGTGTTTCGAATTCCAGCATAAAATCACCATCAATAGAAGTTGAAGTACTTCGATGGAATACGCCAGGGTCAATATATGCGATATCACCAGATCTCAGTGCGTGCTGGGAATCCAGTGTGCTCAACACTATGCCTTCAGTTAATGGAACCATGATGGTTTGCTTGCCCGGATGGGCATGCATTGAAGTCTGGTTATTGAATTTTATGTGTAAATTCCAACAAGCAGTTGAACTAGTTTCGCATGATAAGAATTCATAACCCCAAGGTTTGTTCACAACAACATCCACAAATTGTTGACGAGGCAAAGATTCTTTACTTGAATATGGAAAACTAGAAATCTCCGATGCCGCTCTCAGATCTTCGTCTTTAAGGCTGAATTGATAAAACATTCCCCGGATCTCCTTTATAAACCACTGAGTGAGTTTAAGGCGGAGTCTATCTGTGAGAGTTTTTCGATGACAAGAACATTGCTGGGAAGTCTCCCTCTTAATCCATGTTCGGGATTACTATCGACTCCAACAAAGGCTACTTGCGCTTCCATAGCTGCCAAGTAGTCATGATAATGATCACCAACATAGTGTGTGCACTCGAAGGCCAGCATTGCTCTGGTTTTATCCGATCCAAAGCAATTGCCGAAAACTTTAATCGATGGGAAGCCAAGATGTCTGAGTTGCAACTCCGCAACATTTTGATCTTTGGCTGTGATTACACAAGTGCTATAGCCCTTCAGTTGCATTTCTATAATTGTAGATTTCGCTCCATCAATTTCACTTGATAAACCTAGTCCCTCATTAATATAAAATTTTTTGTACTTTTCATATGCATCATTGGAATTCAAACTGCCAACGTAACGAGTAATCAAATCTTTAATTGGTAACCCAATTTCTCTACGTATTTCCATCTCATCAATATTTGCCTGTGGCACGAATGACCGTATTGCTGAAATGGCACTAAAAACAATTGCTTCGCTACTGTTAACAAGTGTCATATCTAGGTCAAATCCAATTACATTCAACTTATCGTCTCTCCAAATCTCTACTGACGGACAGAGTACATGTGTTTTCAGTTCTGAGTTGAATATTCAGATTGAAAACAAATAGGTTCTAAGCCTAACTTCGCTTGATTCCGAAGGTGGGAACGACCTGAGGGCCTACTTTAAATGCAATTCGCTCTCCATGTTTTTGGAACGCTTATTTCTTAGGGCGACAGATGCAGCTTCGACTTTCCTGAATGGCCGATCGCACACAGCTTTTGGTTGTGTCTGCTAGAGACTTAATCCAACCTCACAACACCACTTGGTGTTGTGAGGTGCACTGCAACAATTCCGTAGGAGCGCTATCTCAGGCTAATTACTTCCATTGCGATAGCCAGTCCTGTATGACCAATGCTCTTAACTACAAATTCTAAACAAACCTTTTCTTTTATAATTGAGAATTCGGCTTCATCAAACGCTTCATCGAAATAGAGAATGTCTCCAGGTATAAATGACTGCTTAAGGTAGTTATAGCAAAACAGGGTAGGATCATGGAGGTCTAAATCAAACAAGATTATCTTCTTGGTGTTTCCTAGTTTGTCTAGATCTAGCACCTGAATCTCTTCCTCAACGTAGCCCACGTGAAATTTCACTCGGGAGTCATTTATCTCTGGAGGAACTCCGCCATTAGAAAAAAATCCTTTTTCATAATTTCGCCATGCAATCGGCAACCCAGTAAATAGGTCAAATGAATCCATTTTTATCAATTGGTTTATCTCTGGCTCACACTTCCTAGACACAGTTGAGGTTGTTTTTGGAAACCCTTTACTTAAGAACCAATTTGTGGCGTAGCCCCATGCAGCACCTAATTCAATGATTTGAATTTCTTCATCTTGACGTGATTCGACAACTTTTTCCCATAAATCTTCTCGTTTATTATGATAGATCGACTCAGGAAACGTATCAGTGACCCATGCTTGATATTTCAGAATTTCAAACGCGACTATTAACTTCTTCGAAATTTTTGGAAATTTTCTAGCAACTAGTGCAATCCAAAAAAAGTACCATTCTGGATGCGGCTGGGACTAGCGGATTCAAAACTCACTAGTGCTCCCCATTCTCTCTAGAGTTTGTATTTCTCTTCTTCACTTTGCTCTCGTCACATGCAACCTAGAATCCTTATAGTTAGTGAACTTTTCGGAACTAGAAGACATTAATCCAACCTAACAACGCCACCCGGCGTCTTCAAATGCACCGCAACAATTCCAGACTCACCCTCATTAGTTGACGGATCAATAAACTCAATATCTGTTCCATTTAAACCATCTAGTATCTCTGTCTTAAACCATGAGTCTGATAACTGCTCTGTGTCAGCAATCGTAATCTTCTCAATTGATGCAACCGCTTTTCCATCTTGTGATGGGTGATCAGCGGTTAACCATTGAATGAAGAATGGAAGCTCGCGAGAGTCAGTAATCTCATTAACTCCGATTTGCTTCCACTTAAGATCGGTGCCATCAGGGCGTGTGCGGTGACCTTCGATTGCAGGGCGTCCAAACTTCTCTTCAACTATTGAAATATTGTCAGTTGCAAAAACCCAGGTAAGCCAGCCGCCACCTTCTTGTGCTTTCTTGCTCACAGCTTTACCCCAAGGAGTTTGCTCTGTTGCTGGGTGATCTAGTGGGCAGACAACTTCGATGTATTGGCCGTTTTGAAGAGGCAGTGTGAAGTTGCGTGTGCCAAAGCGTGGGTGGACACCACCATCTACGAAGGTGCTGCCAAGGCGTGAACCCAGGCGTTGAACGGTGTCGGCTAGTTGATCATGGGACGTTACATATGAGACATGGTCTAAGCGCATGGGGAAATCTTGCCCTATGAAAGGGGGTGGTGATTACCACTAGATAGTTTTTACAAGCGTGAAAAGGGGCGTGGGGCGGTCATATCTGAGCGTGGGGATTGGGGCTGGGGACAACTCTGTGGTGGTGTCAGTTGGTACTGGGATTGTGCCAATTAACTCAAAAGAAGGAGAAATAGATGAGTAGATTAATTAGCAATCTGTACATTTCTAAGTTGTTTCTGTACATTATTGCTATGAAAGAGTTATCAGTTACAGAAGCGCGTGAGCAGTTCCCTGCTCTGCTCAATCAGGCTGCAAAGAAGCCGGTATGGATCACACGCCACGGTGTAGATGTGGCTGTCGTGATTAGCCCTGAGCTCTTTGAGACATTAGTAGAGGCACAAGAGGAGCTTGAAGACATTGCTGCCGTCGATGCAGCGATGTTAGATAAAAGTCCCGGTATTCCTTGGGAGCAAGTGCAAAAAGATTTGAAGCTGATTTGATTCAGTATCAGATCATAATTTTGCCCGCTGCAGAAAAATCTTTATCCAGGTTACCCAAGAAGATGCAATTACGAATTCAGGGGGCAATTACAACTTTGGCAAGTAATCCACTTCCACCGGTTGCAAAGAAATTGGTGGGGCGCGATAACTATCGGCTTCGGGTTAATGATTACAGGATTGTGTATTCGATCCATGAAAACATTTTGACGGTCAAGATTGTTTCCGTTGGGCATAGGCGCAAGATTTACAGAAAGAGTTAAAAATTACGGGATCAGGACGCCGTAGCCGATTGATTCAATGAAGGTTCCGTAGGTGGCGTTGGCCTTTGCAATTGCTGCGGTTTTGGCATCTAGCGCTGCTTTGTTGGCGGTATCTCGAGCTGTGGCTGCTGCGGGTTGGCTGGCCTTGTAATCTGCGGCAGATTTCTTTTGCGCAGCGGTGTATGCCTTTAGAGCAGCAGATGTAAGTGCACGCGTGGCCTTTGTATAAGGCAGCGACTTAATACGATCTCGTTCTGCGTAATAGTCGGTGCGAATCTTTTCAATATCACTTCGCCACTTAGCGCGGTTATCAACCAGCGCCTTTTGGTAAGCCTTTTCATTGGCAGATACCGCTGCTGCATATGCGGCGTTGGCTGTTGATATGGCCGTTGTTTGGGTGGAGAGCGCAGAGCTGCTTGATGTTGCATTGTCACTGCTCTTGTCGGTGTTGGTAACTCCGTTTGCACTGACTGTGACAGAACAGGTTATAAGAGCACCTGAGACAGATGCTGGAATGTTCCAGGAGGCAGATGTGGTGCTTGACGTTACGACAAGTGATGTTTGTGTGATGCCATTGATAAGTAGGTTATAAATGAAGGAAGATGGCGTGAACAGCGTAGTTCCGCTTCCTTGAACAACACCATCAAGGGTGTAGCCGGCGTTGTATGTGCCAGGTGTGCAGATCAACTTGCCATCTTTCAGGTTTAACTTTGGCTTAGTTAAAGTTTTTAAGTATGGAACAGGAGTTGGTGCAACATAGACAACAACAGGGGCTGGAGATGCAGTTGCCGGGAAAACCGCTGTGACTATGCCTGAATCATATGAATGCGTGACTGATGTTGCCCCTGCAACTGTATAAAAGTTAGCTGGAACTCCCGCCAATGTGTAACCCGCGGCAGCTGTTAAAGTAATTGTCGCTGTATATACAGTCGATGACGCAAAAGTTGTCGGAGATCCTGACCAATTAACAGTTCCTGTATATCCATTCGCAGCAGTTACGGTGGATACTGGTGTAGCCCCACTTACAGGAGCAGTCACTCCGCCAATAGCAGCCACTGAAATTGTTGTTGGCGCTGTTCCAAAAGCACGAATAGGGCGGACGTAATCTTCTCCATCTTTGACCGTTGTTCCTTGAGAACCGCCAAGAAAGTTTTCATCAAATGATCTGGTTGCATCCGACTCAGAGGAAGACCAGTAGTAATTTTGTTGCAAACCTCCAACAATTGTTTTTTGCAAGAATAGTTCATTGAGTTCATCTTTGGAGGGCAAGAACCAGTCTCTTAAGCTATTGGGTCCGTCGTAGGCCCGCGATACCGTTGCGGCTTTTCCGGAAGAATTTGATTGCGCAATTATGGCCAATGTATTTTTGTATCCTGTACCGATCGCCGTGCCTGTCGTGCCGATTAATGTATTTATATTCCCAGACCATCTATAAAATGCATCTGTCCAGGCACTTGTCCCTGAAGTTGGTGCAGCCTCGAGATATTTGCATGCAGTCGAGCACATGAAACCGGTTGCACCTAGCTGAGTAAAAGTCGTGGGGGCAACGTAGAAAATCTTTCCACCACCAGGACCAATATCTCCAACCTGACAAGTAAAGGTTGATCCATCGCAGTTGGTACCAGTCACAGTTACCGTTGCAGATGCAACTGGTAAATCAAGTGCTGTGTAACTGATTGTGTAAGTAGTTCCCACTGTGCCATCAACACCAAGGTTGCTAAAGGTTGCTACACCTGAAGATGCAGTGGCAGTTGTCGTTCCAATTAATGTGCCACCTGAACTAATTGTGGCGGTGACAACCGCCGACGAAGATGTGACGGTGTCATTATTTGAATATTGAATAGTAATTTGTGGTTGAGTTGTAAAAGCAGTTTTGCGTTGTGTTCCAACAGCTGCGCGTGTAATTGCAATCTTGGAAGCTACAGGTGCCGCCCCCAGGGCAAAACTATTTGATGTTACGGGGGTTAATGATGCAGGCGTGAAAGTTAGTGTGAAATTTCCTAGACCGAGGATTCCGAGATTAGTAAAAGTGGCAACACCAGAAACAGCTGCAACAGTTGTAGTTCCGCCTAATGTGCCGGTACCAGTTGCAATACTTGCGGTCACATTTCCCGTAAATGAAGTGTTGGTGTTTCCATCTGCATCGGTGATACGGACGACTGGTTGCGTTATGAAAGCTGCACCACTTACTGCTCCCGCTGGCTGCGTTGTCATCAACCCCTTAGTAGCAGGGCCCACCGGCGTTGCAGGGAATACTGCTGTGATAACACCTGAATTAATAGGGTTTGTTGCAGCTGAAGATGTTCCTGCAACCGTAAAGAAGTTAGCGCTAACGCCAGTTAATGTGTATCCGGCTGTCGCTGTCAAAGTAATTGTTGCCGTGTAAGAAGTTGCCCCAGCAAAAGTCGAAGGAGAGCCAGACCATGCAACAGTCCCCGTGTATCCATTTGCTGCAGTAACCGTCGTGACTGGAGTTGCACCTCTAACAGGTGCGGTTACTCCGCCAATTGCAGCTACAGAAATTACTTCTGCGGGCGCGGATCCAAAAGCACGAATTGGACGAACGTATTTTGAAGCACTTTTAGGATCGCCCCCAAAACCGTATCCGTCTTGTAAGCCCTGCTCCGCATACCGTAAATCGAGATAATATAGGTAAGAACCTCCAGAAGATTCTGACGAACTCCAATAGCTTCCACCAATAATCAGTGGGTCAACTGCACTTCTATTATAATATAGTTGTGCAAGTTCATCTTTCGATGGTAAAAACCAATCTGTTAATGAGTTGGGGCCTCTGTACGACTGAATCGCGGCTGCTGCGGGCCATGTTCCTGATGCTTGGGTCATCTTTAGGGTATTTGCATAACCTGTTCCTAGGCTGGTCTCCGTTCCAAGGATTACATTCTCCGACGAAGCCTGGTACACCTGTTCTATCCACCTGCTTGATCCCACAACGTTTGCCGCCTCTAAATATTTACAACGAGGAGTACATGCTGGTGCCGCAGAGAAAAATCCATTAGGGCTAGGTGAAACGTAGAAAACATATCCGCCACCAGGTCCAACATCGCCAACCTGACAAACTCCGCCTTGCGCACATGTTGGTGCAGCTGCCTGTACTTGTGTTGTGACAGGGGCGAGTATTGCTGCAACCAATGCAAGCACTATTATGATGTGAGGAAATGCCCAGAACGCTTTACTCTTAAATTTCAATGGATTCCCCCGCTAAATGTCACTTTAAGCATCGGGGATGGACCCCGGTATTGCTCAAACAGGGTTGGGATAAACAACTTTCACGGGTTGGGATTTACAACCAAATTAACCGTTGATTTCGGCTAAGGCTTAACGAGATAGCCATTAACTGTCATCATTGGCATATGAGAAATGCGCGATTGATATTGGTTGAAGATGACGCCTTTACGCGCGCAACCTTGGGTGATGCATTGGCTTTACATGGTTTTGATATTCGGGCGCGGGTAGGAACGGCATTTGATGCGATTGAGGCCCAAAGGATTCATAGCCCTCAGGTTGCATTGCTGGATCTAGATCTTGGTGTGGGGGCATCTGGAATTGATGTTGCAATCGCACTTCGAGAACAAAATCCCACAATCGGTATCGTCTTTCTGACAACCTATAAAGATCCCCGCCTGATTAATTCAAACATGCCTAACTTGCCAGAAGGTTCGATCTTCTTAAATAAGCTCGAGATGAATTCGACTGCAAAGATTGCGATTCAAATTTCTTTAGCGATAGTCAAGCCGCTGGCCCGGCGAGCGTTGCCGTGGAGACGCAGCGGGCCGCTCAGTTCTTTGTCTGCAATTCAAATTGAAATCTTGAAAGACATTGCTTCGGGTTTAAGTACAACAGAGATAGCTCGTACGCGTGGTGTATCAGAGCAAGCTATTGATAAATCAATTAATAGAATCTCAAAGAATTTAGGGATCCCAAAATCTGCGGATTCAAATCTGCGTGTCCAAATTGTGCGGGCCTACTTTGAAAACAAGGGCCAAGGCATTTAGATGAAGAGAACGCCTTGGCTTTCGTGGAGGCTCTATCTCTTAACAATTCCAGTTGATGTAGTAGTTCTCTTGTTATCTAGCGACCATACGATTTTGAACTTTAATGATTTCGCCAGTTGGGCTCTTGTTTCATTGCTAGCACATGCCTCAATTGCCCCAATTACTGCTATTGCACTTTTAATCACTTCGAAGGTTAACAACTGGAAAGTTGATCTAATTGCGTTGGTATTTCTCGGAGCAGTCCGAGGAGTCACGATAAATATGGCTGTTGGAATTCTAGGTTTAGAGCAGCGCGTTCCGTCCTTATACAAAGTCTTTAACTCTGCAGTGTCTCTACCTGTGTGGTTTATATCCCTTGCTATCTTTGTAGAATCACGTCGCCAATTTCAAAGAGAGTTTGAAGCGCTTTTCTTGCGATCTGTGCGTAAAGTACAAACAACTAGTGGCCAGCAAAGTCTGCTTATTGGTGAGTTACAGTCAAAAGACCAGATTGCGCACCTTCAATCTGTGGCACTTAGTTTAGCCAATGAATTAAAGAGAGCATTAGAACTGCGAACATCCCAGATAAATTTTGCGCAGCATGCAGGCAATATTGAGGATCTGATTAATAAAGAGTTGCGTCCAGCTAGTGCGCAATTATGGAATGACACAACTTTATCGACACCCAAACTTTCTTTTTCGGCGTTGCTTAGAATTTCACTTCTTGAGCAAAAATTGAAGGTGGTCTTAGTAGCTGCACTTACCAGCCCCTACATCTTCATTGGTCTCAATGGCTCACAAGGTTGGAAGTTTGCAGCAGCCGACATGCTTTTTGCGACCAGCGCAAATATTGCAATTTATTTTTTCTGTGAATCACTTTTCAAGTTTGGCGTAATTGATCGCAAAACTACAAATGTAGCCATAATGGGATTGAGCTTTTTACTTCAGTTACTTGCAATTCTCTTTGTTATTCCAGGTAATCTCTTTTGGACAGACAACGTTTTGACCATATTCTTGTATCAATTATTCCTGACTTTTATTCATATTGTGTTGCTTTTGGGATTCAATTTGTATAAATTATTGAAACAACAAAGATCTGCTATGCTTAGCTACTTTGAACAAATACTTCACAGTAAAGAAATACTTCCTATTTCAAGTTCGGACCTCAGTGCCGTCAGAAATATTGATCTTGCTCGCTACCTCCATGGTGAATTCCAAGCGGGATTAATTGCAACAAGCTTGTTGCTTGAGCGAGCATCACAAACGGGAGATACTGACTTGGCGCGCTATGCTTTAAGGAGTGCGGTAGATATTCTTACGCAAGATCATGTGCAACTATCGCAAACAAAGGTTTCATCCCCGGTGGCGAGACTTGAAAAGATTGCCGCTGGTTGGCGAGGGATCGCCACTGTGACTTTTTCGGTCGATTGGATTGAGGGCTTAGAAGCAGCCGAACTAAATGACGCCATTGCATTAATTGATGAAGCTGTATCAAATGCTGTGCGTCATGCCAAAGCAAGCACGATTTCAATCAATGGCTCTCTAGAAGGTACAGAGTTAAATATCCAGATTCTTAGCGATGGGCAGATGATGACTCATAACGCTGCAGGACTAGGCACCAAACTTTTTAATGAGCTAGCAAATAACTGGGAGTATTCAACGCAAGGTGAACTCAATCTATTGAAATTCACGATCCGAAGTTCTACTTAAAGTATTACTAGCGGGCAAGGACGCACATCAGCGCTTCAACGGTCAGCAATGGGGCTGCGTTGTGACTCAGGTTGGTGCGGGCATCCATAATGGCTTTGATCTTTTTGATGGTCGATTGCGGCTTTGTTTTTTCAGCGATTGCACGGATCTCTGTTTCAAGCTCTTTGTTGATCAGTGCATCGTTGGCACCTGCTTGAACCATCATGACATCGCGATAGAAAGTTGCGATATCAAGAAGTGCTGCATCTAGACCATCGCGGATCATTCGGGTTTGACGGGTTTTTTGTTCTTTTTCTAAATCTTTAATTGCTTTGCTTCCACCGGTTGCCATTCCGCGACCGGTTGCACCTTTGCCATAGGCAAGAGATAGATCATCTACCTCTTTTTCATTTCTTAGCTCTGCAGCATTTGTTGCTTGCTCTGTTGCTAGATCAACAAGTGTTTGTGCTGCTGCAAAGGCAGAAGAAATCCCTTGAAGAGTTAGGGGGAGTTTCATGATTGTGTTTCTGGTGTTGCGCACAGATTCGTTGTTGGCTAAGTAGCGAGCGCGACCAATGTGACCTTGGCTTACCCTTGCTGCAAAATCTGCCATGACAGGTGAGATGCCATCACGGGTTTGTAGTACTTGGGCAACAGCTGCATTAGATGGTGTGACAAGTTGCAGGTGGCGACAGCGTGATCTAATTGTTGGCAACACATCATGCAAAGTTGGCGCACAGAGCAACCAGACTGTTCTGTTGCCTGGCTCTTCAATTGCTTTTAGCAAAGCGTTGGCTGCAGACTCAGTCAGTCTGTCAGCATCCTCCATAACAACTACGCGCCAGCCGCCCATAGATGGTGCCCAAGCAACGCGTGTTAACAGTTCTCTTACTTCATCAATCTTTATGGAAAGACCTTCAGTAACAATTACTTCAACATCTGGGTGTGATCTATTGGAGGCTGATCTACATTCATTGCATGTGCCACAACCATCTTTAGAGCACACAAGTGCTTGAGCAAATGCGATTGCAGCAGATGATCTTCCGGATCCTGGTGGTCCGGTGAAAACCCAGGCGTGCGTCATTTCCTGTGATTCTTCGCCGCTTCGTGTGGCCGCTACTGCCTTTTGCAGGATCTCAACAACATGTTCTTGACCAACAAGATCTGTATAGACGCTCACTTTTTAGTAGCTGGCTTCTTCTTTGGTGCTGCCTTCTTAACAGCTTTGCCTGCTGCCCTTATTGGGCGCAGCAGTAGATTGCCTTTGTCTTCAACGGCGTTGCGCTTGAGTGCAGGGATTTCGCTGACTCTAGAGATGATTGCAGTGTGTGTGTCCTCTATGGATTGATTGCCATCGATGGTGACATAGCGCTCTGGATCAAGGGCTGCTAACTGCAAGAACTCTTGACGTACTCGCTCATGAAAATCCATTGGTTGTGATTCAAGGCGATCTTTACTCTTTAAGCGAGCAAGACCAATCTGTGGTGGTAGATCAATAATGATTGTAAGAGTTGGAAAGAGTGATTCAGTTGCCCAACGAGATATACGTGCCACTTCACCAGGTTGCAGGACTCGTCCTGCGCCTTGATAGGCAATGGATGAGTCAAAGTATCTATCACTGATTACTACATCGCCTTGGGCGAGTGCTGGGCGAATGACGCTGTAAACATGGTGGGCGCGATCTGCGGCATAGAGCAGAGCTTCTGCGCGTGGACTGATCTCACCGGTTGAGTGTGAAAGAAGAATCTTTCTAATTTCAACTCCTAGTTCGCTGCCACCAGGCTCACGAGAAAGAACAACTGTTTCATCCTCTTGCTCTAACCACTCTTTGAGTAATCGTGCTTGTGTTGTTTTACCAATTCCTTCGCCGCCCTCAAAAACAATGAAGACACCTTTTGTTGGCGCACCGGTGATGCTGCCTAGCTCGCCTTTTAGCGCATTTGAAATATCTGACCACAAAGAAACATTTGGTCGATCCTTCATCTGTCTATAGGAGATCAGTCCAATAATGACAGCGATGACACCTGCAATCATGATGGTCACAGCAGCTCCGTTATAGGAGACCTGTGTGTTTTTAAATTCAAAGGTGTGTTGACCAACTGCTGCTGCAATGATGGGTGCAACTGCTAGGACACCGACTAGAACAATACGAATCAGGCTTTGCACGAAGGCAAAGGTGCGACCACGAACATCATCTGCAACCTCCATGCCCAGCATGGTGAAGCCTGTGACCCAGCAGATGCCACTAAAAGCGCCCAAAATGATGGTAATAAATACAGCTAAAACCAGGTTTGGGATGGCAGCAAGTGCCATGAGGAAGGCACCTGCAACTGTTAGTGATGCACCAAAGAGTCGTCTGCGAGAGAACTGTGCAAAGACTTTAGGACCAAAAGCAATACCGGCAGCTAAGCCCGTAAAGACTGCGCCAAAGAGAACACCGTAAGCAGCCTCACCGCCACCAAGATCACCAACAAATGTTCTTGCAAGTCCAATAACCGCACCTGCTGCTAAGAAAGCACCGAGCATGCCAACGACTAGACCACGAATAATCTTTGTGCCGCTAACAGATTTCCAGCCCTCGTGCAGTGATTTTATGATCCCAGTTTCTGCAGCATTTTTTGCTGCAGCTCCTTTAGGGATCTCTTTTAATCCCCAGATCGTAAAAGCTGCAAATGCAAATGAGAGAGCGTTGACATATAAGGCAATATCAACTGCTGTTGCTGCTAAATCAGGCAAGGTTGCATTAATTGCTGTGATGAAAAGAGAAAGGAATGTAAAGAGCAGGGCTGCGATGGGCGCTGTGCCATAGGCGGCCAAGAGTGTTACTTGGTTAGCACTTTCTAACTTTTCACGTGGTACCAAGTTTGGCACCGATGCATCCTTGGCTGGGGACCAGAACAAAGTTATGCACTCAACCAGGATCATGGCGGTATAGAGCCAGAAGTAATTGTTTGCAATTGGGATAGAGATATAGAGCGCTGCGCGCAGGATGTCGCAATTAACCATTAACTTGCGACGATCTAACTTGTCAGCAATTACTCCAGCTAGTGGACCAAGAAAGACTGCGGGTAGTAAGCGTGCGATGAAAACACCTGCGATTGCAAAGTTTGCAGTGGTGTAGTTGCCATCTGAGAGTTGCTGGGCTAACGCAGTTGTTGCAAGAAGTCCTAGCCAATCACCCAGAGATGAAAAGACCATAGAGTTCCAGAGCTTGCGAAAAGGCTTGATTGCCAAGACACCTCGTGTTACATCCTGCGCAGGTGCGGCAGGGGTTGGGAGCGTCTTTGGCATGGTGAGAGTCTATCGGGCGCATGAACCGGGCTTAAAGAGGCTGCAGGGGCCTTATTTATGGGTAAAAAGGGTGTAGCACAAATCTAGATATGTGCTACAGTTTCAATATGACAACAGCGGCGCACAAACCAAAAAAATCTACGGCAAAGAAGACAGTGGAATCAGTCGGTGTGCGCGAGCTACGACAGTCGGCTTCTCAATTACTTGATCAAGTCAAGGATGGTGCATCAATTGAAATTACAGAGCATGGAGTTCCTATTGCTCGATTAATTCCAATCACACAGTCGCTGTATGAGGAGTACTTGGAATCGGGTCGGATCATTGCGGCGAGAAACCCAAATCGCGTCTTCACAATGCCGTCTGGAAAGATTACTAAAGGCAAGCAGTTATCTGACTTGTTAATTGAAGAACGCAGAAGCGCCCGTTTCTGATGTGGTACATAGACAGCTCTGCGATCATAAAATTAATTAAGCCAGAAAAGGAATCTGCTGCGCTTATAAAGAAGCTTCCAAACTCTCTGATAACCTCACGCATTAGTAGAGTTGAAGTGGCTCGAACGATAATTAGACACGAACCAGATCTACTTGATACAACGTATGATGTTTTAGCTGATATCCAAATGGTTCCAGTTGAAGATGCAATAATCACAATCGCCGAGAATCTTCCTCAGCATATTGATTTGCGTTCTTTAGACTCTTTACACATAGCATCTGCTTTAGCAATAAAGAATGTTCTTAAGGGAATTATCACTTACGATAAAGAAATGGCTGAAGCGGCAAAGGCATTAGGGTTTACAACACTGTCCCCGGGAATTAAGTAGTTATTCAGCCTTTTTCTTTGCTTTGCCAGATGCAGCCTTCTTGGCAGCCTTTTTAGCTCCTGCTTTTTTCACAACGTTCTTTGTAAGGGTCGGTGCGGTCTCGCCCTTCTTAGGCTTTGCAGCAGCTTTTTTACGTGCCTTCTTTGGTGATGGGCCATTCTCTGCTTCCCATGCACGGCGACCAGCAAGTAGTTCTAGTCCGCGATCTAATGTCATTCCCTCTGCTGTGTCACCACGACGCAGCGTTGCATTTGTTTCACCGTCAGTGACATACATACCAAAGCGACCATCTTTAATAATCAGCGCCTTTTGTGTTGTTGGATCAATACCAAGTTCTTTAATAGGAGGCTTTGCAACGCCGCGGCGTCGCTCCTTTGGACGTGAATAAATATCAAGTGCTTCTTCTAATGTCATTGTGAATAGATGGTCTTCACTTGGCAGGGTGCGTGAATCTGTGCCAGCTTTTAGATATGGACCATAGCGACCGTTTTGAACTGTTATATCTTCACCTGCACTGTTGGTACCTAGCGTTCTAGGGAAAGAAAGCAGCGCCAACGCATCTTCATATGTAACGGTATCTAATGTCATTGTTGATAAAAGGCTTGCTGTTTTTGGCTTTGGGGCATCTGCCTTCTTCTTTTTCTTCTTGCCTGATGCCGTTAACTCAACTGGCACCTCTGGTAGTACTTCGGTGATGTAGGGACCAAAGCGACCGCTCTTTGCAATGATTGGCAGGTTTGTTACTGGATCTATTCCTAGTTCGCGCTCACCAGAAGGGGCAGCAAGTAACTCAATTGCTTTAGCAAGTGTTAATTCATCTGGAGCTAAGTTCTCAGGAATATTTGCAAGCTTGCGCTCTTCACCCTCTTTGTTCTCTTGCAGGTATGCACCATAACGACCAACACGAATCTCAATCTCAGGAGATAGGTTCATGGTGTTAGTCGCTCGAGCATCAATTACGCCTAAATCAGCTGATAATTCATTAAGTCCAGGCTGGCCATCAACGCCATAGAAGAAGTCACGGAGCCAATCAACACGGCCGGCTTCTCCTGCTGCAATCTTGTCTAGGTCTTCTTCCATTGAGGCTGTGAACTCATAATCAACTAACTTTGTGAAGTGTGTTTCAAGTAGCCCCGTAACAGAGAAAGCAAGAAATGTTGGTACTAAAGCGCGTCCGCGCTTATAGACATACCCACGATCTTGAATTGTTTGAATAATTGATGCAAATGTTGATGGTCGACCAATACCTAGCTCTTCAAGTTTCTTAACAAGTGTTGGCTCGGTATAGCGGGCAGGTGGCTTTGTCTCGTGACCTTCACAGGTGTATTCGTTGACCTTTACAGCTTGGCCAACTGACATCGCAGGTAAGCGCTTATTGTCAGACTCTTCATCTTTATTTTCTTCACTAACGATTTCATCGTAGGCGGCGAGAAAACCAAGAAAGGTAATAACAGATCCGTTGGCACGAAAGATCGTTGCCTTGCCATCATTTGTCGTTGCATCAAAATCAACACGCATCTGCATCTTTTTGGCATCTGCCATTTGTGAAGCCACTGTGCGCTTCCAGATCAGGTCATAGAGTGCGAACTCATCACGAGAAAGCTCAGGTGCTAACTCACCTGGAGTTTTAAAGACATCTCCTGCTGGGCGGATTGCTTCGTGGGCTTCTTGTGCGTTCTTAGTTTTACCAACATATGTGCGAGGTGCATCTGCAACATGGTCTGCGCCATAGAGAGCTTTTGCTGCGTTACGTGCAGCGGTGATTGCTTGCTGTGACAAATTAATACTGTCGGTACGCATGTAGGTGATGTAGCCGTTTTCATACAAGCGTTGTGCAACACGCATTGTGATCTGTGCGCCCCACCCAAGACGACTACCTGCATCTTGCTGCATGGTAGAAGTTGTGAAGGGAGGCTTCGGACGCTCAGTACGTGGGCTTTCCTCCATAGATTTAACAGTTAAATCACTGCTTTTTAGTGATTCAACTAGACCACGAGCACCTGCCTCATCTAATAGCAAAATATTTGAAAGAGATTTTTCTTTGACCGCGCCATCTGCGCCAAAATCAGAAGTTGCAGCAACCTTCTTGCCATCTACTTCTAGCAAGCGTGCATTAAAGCCTAGGGCTGTTACTGCTGCTAGATCCCACCACGCAGATGAAATAAAGGCCATGCGTTCACGTTCTTTTTCAACAATCAACCGTGTGGCAACTGATTGCACGCGTCCTGCTGAAATACGTGGCATAACTTTCTTCCAGAGCACTGGTGAGAGTCTGTATCCAAAAAGACGGTCTAGAACTCTGCGAGTTTCTTGGGCATCAATTAAGTGATAATCAAGATCGCGGGTGTCATTTACTGCAGCTTGAATTGCCTCTTTTGTGATTTCATTAAAAACCATGCGCTTGATAGGAATCTTTGGTTGTAAAACTTCCACCAAGTGCCAAGCAATCGCTTCACCTTCGCGATCCTCATCCGTTGCCAGAATTAACTCTTCAGCGCTTTTCATTAACTCTTTAAGTTCGGCAACCTTCGCCTTTTTATCTGGGTTAATCACATAGAGGGGAGCGAAGTCGTTTTCAATATCAACGCCCTCTTTAGCCCAAGCAATCTTTTTGTATTCCTTTGGGATATCTGCTGCACGCTGTGGCAGGTCACGAATATGGCCGACGGAAGCCTCGACGACATATCCGTCGCCGAGGTATCCACCAATTTTTCTGGCCTTTGCTGGTGATTCAACAATCACCAGCTTTATAAGGTCAGCTTTTGCTTTGGCCATAGAGGAGGGGAAGTCCTTCTACTTAAACAGTAATTGAGGTTGCTTGACGACGATTACGAATAAGTGCGCCGATGATCACTGCAACTGCTGCTAGTGAGATCGCTGTGCTTGTTCGCTCGCCATTGCCAAGTGCCAAAGAAACAATTGCTGGTGTGATTAACAGACCAACAAGGTTCATTACCTTGATAAGTGGGTTAATTGCTGGTCCTGCTGTGTCCTTGAAAGGATCTCCAACAGTGTCACCAACGATTGTTGCTGCGTGTGCTTCACTATTTTTACCGCCGTGATGGCCATCTTCAACCATCTTCTTAGCGTTATCCCACGCACCACCTGAGTTAGAAAGAAATACTGCCATGAGAGTTCCTGTGCCAATAGCACCGGCTAGGTATGCACCAAGTGCGCCAACACCTAAACCAAAGCCAACAGCAATAGGTGCCATTACAGCGAGTAATCCTGGTGTTACAAGTTCACGCAAGGAATCGCGTGTGCAAATATCTACGACACGACCATAATCTGGCTTTTCAGTTCCCTTCATGATTCCTGGGTGCAAGCGGAACTGTTCACGTACTTCGACAACGACTGCACCCGCTGCACGTGATACCGCGTTAACTGCCAAACCTGAGAACAAGAACACAACTGCCGCTCCGATAATCAAACCAACAAGGTTACGAGGATCTGCAACATCTAAAATGCCCTGGAACTGCAAGCCAACTTCTGCTGCAGTTTTACCTGCATCAATTACCGCTGTCTTGATCGCATCTGTGAATGCTCCGAATAGAGCTGTTGCAGCCAATACGGCTGTTGCAATTGCAATGCCCTTAGTGATTGCCTTAGTTGTGTTACCAACTGCGTCCAGGCTGGTAAGGATCTCTGCGCCTTCGCCATCAACATCGCCAGACATTTCTGCAATGCCTTGTGCGTTATCTGAAATTGGTCCAAATGTGTCCATCGCAACGATTACACCAACAGTTGTTAGTAGTCCTGTGCCAGCAAGTGCGATTGCAAGCAGTGAGAGCACAATGCTTCCACCACCGAGCAAGAACGCACCGAATACTGCTGCTGCAATAAGTAACGCAGAGTAAACAGCTGATTCAAAACCAACTGCGATACCAGCCAAAATTACTGTTGCTGCGCCTGTCTCAGATGAAGCTGCAACATCATTTACTGGACGCTTGCCAGTTTCTGTGAAGAAGCCTGTTAATACCTGAATTGCTGCAGCTAGTGCGATACCGATTAAAACAGCGCCAATAGCTAGTACACGTGGGTTTGTGTTACCTGCTGCTGCTACCGCTTCTGGTGAAAGACCTGTCATCAACTTAAAGTCAGATGGTAGGTAAGTAAATGTTGCAAGCGCTGTTAGGCCTGCAGAAATAATTGCTGATAAAAAGAATGAGCGGTTAATCGCACTCATTGCTGACTTATCTGTGCTGCGCAGCTTGGTAAGGAAAATACCAATAACTGCTGTGACAGTTCCGATTGCTGGAACGATCAATGGATAGATAAGACCAGCATCACCAAAGGCAGCTTTGCCGAGAATGAGAGCTGCAACAAGTGTTACGGCATATGACTCGAACAAGTCTGCAGCCATACCAGCACAGTCACCAACGTTATCTCCTACGTTGTCAGCAATTGTTGCAGCATTTCGTGGGTCATCTTCTGGGATGTGCTTTTCAACTTTACCGACAAGGTCAGCGCCAACATCTGCTGCCTTTGTAAAAATTCCGCCACCAACTCGCATAAACATCGCAAGCATCGCTGCCCCAAAACCAAAGCCTTCAAGAACAGCAGGTGCGTTCTCGCGGTAGATGATTACAACGAGGGACGCGCCAATTAGTCCAAGACCAACAGTTGTCATACCAACGACGCCGCCTGTGCGGAATGCAATCTGCACAGCCTTTTGGCCATCCTTGTTACGGGCAGCATCTGCAACGCGCACATTTGCGCGCACAGCAAGCCACATACCGTTGTATCCAACGAGTGCCGAAAATGCCGCGCCCAGTAAGAAAAAGATTGAACGGCCAACGCGAATTTCTGCGTCCCCTGGAAGTGCGAACAAAAGGAAAAATACGATTGCTA